>Ga0080013_1003310_pt1 | contig 17240 bp, 26 predicted proteins | sample ETNvirenome_6_85_FD_69236 | JGI IMG/M metagenome (GOLD analysis project Ga0080013, IMG submission 69236) | Marine viral communities from the Pacific Ocean - ETNP_6_85 (SPADES assembly) (version 2) | ecosystem: Environmental > Aquatic > Marine > Oceanic | place: Pacific Ocean | collected 2013-06-19 | reverse complement strand
CCTCGATCACGGTGTTGGCGTTAGCCTTAGCGTGTTCAATTGACGCGATGCGAGCTTCTGCCTTGGCGATCCGCTCATCAAAGTTCTGGGGACCCTTAGAGAATCCCTTTCGAGCCATAAGCTCAACCTTCTCGACCTCCTTGATCTCCGTGAGGAGAGGGGCGAGAAGCGGGTTAGATGCTGCTTCGGATTCGGCAGCTTTTGCTTGGAGCTTGTCCAAGCGGGACTGAGCATCTGCGATCAGTTGCTCGGGTGTCCTCCGCGTTCGTTTAGTTTCATTCATGGAGACCATTATACCATAATGTGGGGTAGGATCAAGAACTCTTCTCACTTTCTTTGATGTTTCTTAGGCTCAAAACTGTTGTAAGTGCTTGCCATTCCCCAACTTACGGGCGCAGGCCGCGCCCCCCCAAATGGGAGTTCCTGCCGAATCCTGGCGTGACCAAACCAGCAGCAGACAGGTTCCCGTATTTAATCACGATCCCGATAATAATCCCGCTCACCCCGATAATAATCCCGCTCACTAATCGTTCCCAAGAGCCTTCCTAGCAGCCTTGCACTCCTCTGCGTTTTCTCCTGATCGGAGATTGGATCGACCTCTACTGGAAAAACCCAATCATCCTGTTTAGGAGAAACACAAGAAGAGAGCAACAAGAGAGACAGGGTAACTAAATTTAATTTCATCATTTTGGATTACATCGAGGCCCATTCAGGGTGAAGCTCAGAAGGACCAACGCAAATGTCGCGCTCGATCCCAAGACCGAAGCCCACATCCAAGTCCTCTAGCTCTGCAAGGGTAACATACCCCCACTCAGCACCATAGCCAAGGTCACACTTACCGAAGAGGAGCCAAGTATCCATCTCCTCTTGATAGGAGCCTTCGGTGATCTCCCAAGTCTGAGAGCCCATCGGGTTAAAGAATTTCACCACCACTTGCTTATCCTCACACGGGATATCTTCGGTGGAGTAGAGAGAGGGCAAAGCCTCTTTGATTTTGTCTGTGAGTAGTTTCATTAGAGAATTGCCAAGAGAGAGAATGTCACGAAGGCGAAGATGATGAGAAGAAACGCAACATTGTGCGCGGTGTCGTATGCAGTTCGGTTCATTAGTTGCGCTCCTTGTCGTTCCAGAAATCAGCCCAAGCCTCACGCTCTTCATAGGCGAGAGCTTGGTCCAAGAGAGTTTGATACCAGTCATCGACAACCTCCTCGGTCATCTCTGTCTCGTCAGCCATAGCGTCGAGGACCGCGCACTCCTCGAATTCTGAGATGGCATCTCCAAGGATGAAGCCCATCTCTGCGGTGTAGTCGTTCTTGGTCATGCGTCTATTATACCAAAAGGGAAGAGGAAGTGCAAGACCATTTTCCAAGAAATTTTCTCTTGGCTCTGGGGGTGTACCTGATGGTAGTGCATCCCCACTCCTGCATGATGTTAGTGATGGCGAGGCCGAAGTTGACCACATCCACAGTATGCACTACTCGGTTGTCCTGTGAAATGGTCACAGAGCATTTACCCTTAGGGTCTGAGGGAAGAGTGCTGATGATGAGTGTTCGTTTCATGTGTATATTATACCACTACTTGGTGGGGTATGCAAACCTTTTCTTGAATTTCTTTACATTGGGTATCCAATGCCTGTTGAGCTTGTCCTTGTCTCTAGGGTCATCTAGGGGGCAGTACCTACCACCTAGGAAGGTGATGAACTCACCCTTAGCCCCTGCCTTGTGCCACCTGTCCCAGTTCTTTTGAACAGTAGCAGCACACCAGCCAGCCTGTGACCTATAGGTGGGGTCTACCCTAGGGTGTAGTATGCCATACTCACGCCCAGCCCTACCATTCTCAGCATAGCGTATGGCTGCCACTATGGGTGCAAGCTCACGCACACACTCAGGGCGTATGTTGGTGGCTATTGCATCATCGAACATAGCAGCACACGCCTTGCCATCCTTAGAGGCTATGGCTTGGGTGGGTGATTGGGCGAGTGCAGGGGCACACAGTAGGGCTAAGGCTAGAACTGTTCTCATATAAGTATAAGGGGCAAAACTCAGCGAACCGAAGCTCCTTTTCATGATTTATATTGGGTCATCCTAGCCAACCGTCGTAAGTGCTTTATTTGCAGATGTTTGGCAGAAAATAAAGGCCCTCTTAACTAGGATTCCCCATTTGGCCCCCCCATAGATGGTACATCTTATTTTTGTTATACCAAAATTCCCAAAAATAGGAATAGTTCCCACTATCTTAAAAGTTCAAAAAGGTCGGATTCTAAAAAAAATTCTAAAAAAATTTTGAACGAAATCGGAATATGTTTTTGGGACCCCCTATTGTTGCGGGACTCTATATAATTATATGGTAGGAAAAACAGGATCAGCAGTAGTAGGAACGTCAGCATCAAGAAGACGAAAAAGTGGGAGGGGGTCAAGCGCACCCTTAATAACAGGGGCTCCTGATCCTTATGATTTAAATTTCATTCAAAGCAAAACTTGGTTAGGAGTACCCCTTTTTCATTATATGAGCAATTGGGAAGAAGCTGGTGGTAGATATAACTTTACTACAAGTAGTGGTGATCCTGCAAAAGTAGGGCCTGACCCTGCGGTGACGCACAGCGTCGATCTGAATTCCAGAGTTGGTAGATGGGCTAATACTTATCTTGCCCCAGGCCAAGGAGATGCTGTTGTTCCTCTGGATTTCAACGGCAACAACTGGTTCGACAACGAGACATGGAGAGCATGGGACTTGGGCGCGGGGCACCCTGCTTTGGTAGAAAGAGATTATGGTGGTAAAATGCTAAAAGGATTATATTTTTCAGGAACTGCATATATGCAAATAGATGGGGCTTCTGTTACGGTTCCATACGGTGTACCTTCTCCTATGTTTGGTACAGGAGGAAGCCAGTGGAACGGAAATACGGGAGCCACCTTCTTATTTGTAATTGATCAAGATCCTGTTAATGTTACTACAGGAAATCCTCTCGCAAATGGCATACAGTCTCTATTGTGTAGTAGACAACCCGTCCCTACATCAACCATATCCAATCCGTTGCCCTTGAATGGCTTTACTTGGCCTGAGACTGAAGACTTTGGTATTCAATACTTTAGAAATGGTTCGACATACAATGAATACAGCCTCGCTTCTATGAGACAGAACTGGGGTCCTGAAGCCACATATCCGAATAATTTAAACTCAGGAATGCCTCCCGTGCTTGCACCAAACCTAGGTTATGGTGGTGCGGCGGGTGACTGGGATAACTTCAATGGGATGGCGGTGATGAGAAAACCCAACGAAGGCTTACAAGCAATTTTACTTGAATACGATAATACGGATCACCTTAAATTTGATTCCTCTATAAGTCCTCTAGCCAGTGACCGAGATTACGAGGGTCCTAAAGTAAAACTATATGCAATGTCTCCTGTTGGGGGGGCTTGGGATCACACCCTTTTTGGGAACCAAATATCAGACCCATCAGATTTCGTCACTCCAAAACTAGTGAGCTATTCTCCTACCTTTAGAGATTGGACTTTGTTTCACGATAAAAATGCTTTTTTAGGTGGCACTCCTCCCTGCCAAACCGAACCTGGAAACACTACAGCCATGGGAAACGGTTTCAGAGGAATAATCTATGAGGTTATGATGCTTGAAGGCGTTTTATCTGATTTAGATAAATCAAGATTAGCGAAAATCTTACAACGCAAATACCCCCTTTAGCAGGTAGTTTTTTTGGGACTCCTAATATGTTGGGACTCCTATATAACTATATGAACTCATACGAAAGAATTTTTGAAGCTTTTATTAGTGAGATTGGGGATACTCCCCCTGGAAGAAGTTATATTCAAGCTGCTCTCCATAAAAGAAAAGAACAATTAAAGCATCTTAAATCTGCAAATGTCCCTGCTAGAGACACACATCACGCAGAGGTTCAAGTTAAAAGAGTGAAAGCAAGATTAGGTCCACAACCTACTAACAAGCTAGAGGATCCAAAGCCATTAAAGCCTGGAAAATCAAGAAGAGTAAAGGCAGCAGATGCGGCTGAGAAACCTTCGGATGCAGGTGATGACGCAGAAGAAAGAAAAGAAATCAAAACAGATACTTATTACGATACTAGGGCTCTTCCACGCGAGAAGCGCCCTGGAGGGATGCCAGTGGGTCGTATGATGAGAGGTGCTCTTAGCAAAGCCAGCAAGCAGGGCTGGCCTAGAGGTCGTAGACCAAAGTTATAGGAAAAATAATATGAACTCATACGATAGAATTTATGAAATGTTAATTAAAGAGGATGACGATGAGGAGTCGCGTGTTGCAAGACGAGCTAGACTCCGTAATAGAGAGGCGGGGAGCATATTTACAAGAAAAAACCAACGAAGACTCACAAGATTTAGGGCTGCGATTAGCTCCTTTTTTGGAGGAAAAAAATGAATACATACGAAAAAATTTATAACTTGTTAGTAGAAGGACCAACTCCCGAGGAGTGGGAAGCTGGTCAAAGGATCTTTAGGAAGTACAGAGAATTCAATCCTGGGGCAGCGAGGTTTAGACCTACTGCTGCATCAAAGAAAACAACAAAGAAAACAACAAAAAGGGGTGGTAAGTAATGAACTCATACGAAAGAATATATAATATATTAGTAGAAATGCAACAACGACCTCTTAAGACAGACTCCTTAACAGGAATGATTTTTAGACGTACAAAGGATGGTACATTGGTAAGAACAAAACCAAAAGGCTCTTGGCAACCCGTAGACAAGGAGCCTAAGAAAAAATGAACATTTACGAAAGAATATATGATCTACTAACAGAGGAGTCTTTAGCACAACAGACTTCACCTAAAAGTAAAAAGAAAAAAAGCAAAGCTATAGTTTCTGTTTTACGCAAAAGAGCAGAACACGCTGGCGAAAAGACAGGTAGGGCCGAAACAAGAGGTGAAATTACTTGGAAACAAGCTGATACGCTTCTGGGTCAGCACGAAAAAGCCACGGATCATCATGGGGGTGGTACTACTAAAACTAGAGAAAGGTTTAGAAAAGGAATGATAAGAGGAGCCCGAGGGTCGGCTTCCTCTCGTAGTCCAGAAGACAAAGCTCGCGCTGGAATCCAAGTTAGAAGGAGAAGAAGATGAACTCCTACGATAGAATTTATAATTTGTTAACCGAAGCTAAAACACCAAGAGAAAGAAGAGAACAGATGTGGAATGCGTATAGAGATAGACCAAAAATGCTTAAAAAAGATAGGGAACACCCCCAAACCACTCTCGCCGCGCTTCGCGCCAAAGCGACAGGCTTTGAGGATGAGTCCCGTGCCCATACCATCGACCAGATGCTCCACAAAGGGAGGGGCGATCCCAATCCTCCAAAAGACCATCCTTTCCTGACACCAGGTCGCGGGGATCCCGACAACCCTGCGGCTTATGGGGGGTCTGCGGCAGAGTACAAGCGAGGTCGGGATCTAAAAAAACGAGACCGTCTAGCGGCGGATGCGGAGAGAACGCAAACTCAGATTGGGCAACGTCTTAGAGGAGAACCAACAGAAAAGAACAAGCCACCGACGAAGCCTGGACTAGTAGGAAGGGTAAAAAAATTAATAAGTAGGGTAACTGGAAGATGAATACTTATAAAAAAATTAAAGCTATTTTATTAGAGGTTAAAGGTGGTCCTATGCGTCAACGATCTAAAAGGCACCTTGCCCAAGTTACACAAGCAAGAGATCCTCGTAGACAAGCTAGAGGCTTTGGTGCTGGACCTCACGACAAACCAGATGCTGGGGAAGGAACATCTTCAGAGGTTCAAGTTTCAATAGCTAAAGCCCAGGCTGCTTTAAAGCGGCCCTCATTAACAGGGATTCAAAGAGCACAGATTCAAGCTTATTACAATAGGATTACAAACAAAACAACAGGTGTGCCGGGGTTCAGGGAGCTGTTGAATAGCATGCAGAAGCATCGAGGTCGCCCAGAGAACCAAAGTACAGAGATTAATATGAATACATACAAAAGAATATATGAAACACTCATTAGAGAGAGGAGCGGCGAAGCGGCGAAGTACCATGTTGCTTCTAGAGAGTATCAGACTGCTGCGGAAAGAGAAAGTGGGCTCGATACTGAATCAGTGAAAACTACAAAACGGGCTCGTGAGGAATGGGATGAGGCTAAACGTAATTTAGTGGCAAGTCTTAAACGTAAGGGGACGCTTCGATCTAGAAGGGTTCCTCCTGGTGAAAGACCTTCTTTATTAGATGCTCCTGAGGAGAGGGCACTGCGGAAAAAAAGAGGTAGGAAGAGATCTTCGATTGGTCGTGCTGGTAGGGCGTTACGAACTGCTATTAGTAAGTTAAATCGTCCGACAAATAAAGAGCAAAATAGCAATAAGAGATCGGGGTGATACGTGAAAAACTTTCTCCTGGTAATCCTCTTTCTTTTTCTCACTAGTTGCAGTACTATTAAACACGCTATTGGTGGTGCAATTGGAGGAGGCGCGGTTGCGGCTTTTGTCCCTGAACCAGCAGCAGTTGCAGCAGGAGCAGCAGGGGGAGTAATGGTTTCCGAGATGCTTATGCCCTCCGCAAGTCCAGCAGCAATAGTCGGACAAGTAGCAGGTGCGGGTCCAGTCCAAGGAACTACGGCTTCTACATTACACGAAACAGGTGGACTGATTAAAACATTAGGGTATTGGTACTTAGTATTATTTGTATTCTTACCTTTGTTCACTAAGAAAGGTAGAACTTGGTTTAAGAAGTTCGGATCAATTCATAATACTGTTTCTCAAGAGGATATTGATGCTAGAGATGATGATCAAGATCAACGTATGAATAAGTTAGAAGAGATATTAAATTCTATACAAGAAAAAGAATCAAAAAAATAAAAAAAATAATCTCTAAAACACTCTTAACCCATCTAAATAATGTAGATTCTTAATAAGGACATTTTTCAGGAGAACCAACTATGGCATTAACACGAACACCAGCACCCGTTCAATATGGGACCGCACTTCCAGCCCCTACTGCGAGTATTTACGCAAGCGGAACTAGCCCCGCATCAGGCATTGACGGATCGGGGGCTTATTGCTCCGCAATGCATATTAGAGAACAAAGCTTGGCCTACGGCTACAAAAGAGTCCCAATGGGATCTATCAACTGGGCACCCTCAGATGTTTCACTTACAGGTGTAAACATCGGAGGTACAATTGAAAAAACCGCTTTAATTGTACAGGCTATTGGTACAGTTGCGTCTTACATTGTTTCTGGTGAATGTTGGGAAACCTCCGCGTTTACAATACCACAAAGATTCACAGTTCAATCAATTTCGGGTGTTGACGGAAACCAATACGGACAAGTATCCGCAGGTTGCTTCGGACCTGGGGGCGATGCATTTAACCAAACTTCGGCTCAGTACTACTCTAGAAAGCCTACTTGGTGGGTTTCCTCAATGTCAGGCTCTGGTTGGGAAGATGACTTAACCTTCTCACCCGAGGTTCGGCAGATTTTCAACTTCGCAATTGTTGATGGTAGTGCAGACGCTAATTGCGGCCCCCCAACCTACCCACAAGCACAACCCGGACAACATTGGACGGGGTATAACTTCTTATGTTTAGGAACAAACATTGGGCCTAACACTGATTCCTTGTGTGGTTTAAAATTAGTCGAGTGGATTGACCCCCTAGCTGAGAAGTTGGGTGGTTATCGAACAAACCAAGATAACACAATGGATGTACAGATTGCAACGGATGCCATCGGTAAGGCTATAAGAGATGGTGGTTGGGTAACCCCTAACAACTTCACTTCCCCAAGCTCACACTACAACCCAGATTATCACACCTGGAGTTAATTGATTAAATAACTTTACCGTCTAACCTATATAATTAGGATAGACGGTAAATTTATGTCTATACAAAATATGCCAGCAGTAACTAGAAAAGACGATAAAGACGCACTTCATTGAAGCATCCCAACGAGAGTAGGTTGCTCTCTTAATGTTAATGCTAACGGAAGGGGTATATCTAGGAAGGGAGATTTGAATGATCTTCACGAACTTCCTGGTATTCCCTGTCCTTCTCATTCCGCAGGTATAACCACAGGTAGTTTAACTGTATTTGTTAATGGTCTGGGGTGTGGTAGGGTAGGTGATGAAATCACTCTCTGTACTAATGTTGCTACGGGATCACCTAATGTTAATGCAGGATAAATATGAAAAAGAGATTTATGATACCTAGAATAGCACATTGCTGAAAAGGTGCTTAACTTCCTTCGTGCAAGGAAAAAAAGAATAACAATTATTTAGGGTGTATCCCTAAATAAAGAGAGGGGAATGCCAAGAGGAGATTATAATGGCTGATAAACCAATGATTAATGATAAAGGTTATATTGATGTGAATTCTGCGCTAAAGCTTAAAGAGGCTGAAGGAAGGGTTGAAGTAGAGAAAATGAATGCGGAATCAGATGCTAAATTCAGAGAACTTCTTATTAAAGAGAGTGCTAAGGAAACTGCTTCTAAGCACTTAGCTAAATTTGCTGGGTTTTACTTAACTTTCCTCGTTTGTATGTTCATCTTTTCGATACAGTTTGTTCCTGAAACTAGTATTGCAGTTGTTGCAGGTTTGATCACGCTTGTTGTGACAAATCTATCAACAATTCTCAAGGGAATTGTTGAGAACGGAGATAGACAAGAAGAAGAGCTTCATGATGAAGCCAGGAAAAGAGGACTAATGAAATGAATCCATTATGGGGATTATTGTTTAAAGATAGAATAAGAACACCTTTTTCGGTGTATAAAATGAGTTTAGCAGAAGTAGTAGTTTTAGGAGCTATTATTTTTGGGATTGGTTTTGGTATTGTACGGGGTGGACATTGGCTTGTAGAAACTATTTCTCTCGCACCTGCGGTGGCTACTGAAGCTCAATAATTGCAAAAAAAGAACAAGGGGTACAGAAATAAAGACCCTAGATACTTAGAGAAGGTTAACTACTTTAAGAAGCAACTTAAACGACTCTTCATTCGAGAGGGTAAGAGAAAACACGGAAGAAAATTAATATGAATTGGCAAGACAAAATTTACGAGAGTTTAGTAGAAGGGAAAAAGGAAACCACCAAGGAAAAGATAGACCGAGAGCAGTCGAAGGAACGAAAGAGAGTGAAGTGGAGAACAAAAAAAGGCTCGGGGATGAAAGGATTGTCCCCTGGAGAGGCAGCGGAATTCGGGGGTGATACAACAAAGGACACCAGAACTACGGGTCTACCTAAATAATGAATTGGCAAGAAAGAGTTTTAGAACGCACTCAAAGTTCTTTTAAGTACAAGGTTTGTACTGACTCAATTGCTAAAACTGCTGGAACCACTAAAAGAGGTACTTGGAGCCCTGCTGCTAAAGGAAGATATGACCGTTGCCTTAAGAAAGTTAAGGGCAAGAGTTAGGAAGCTGTTTTCCAAAAATATTTATAAAAGCTTCTCTATTCTTATGCCAAGAATCCCTTCCTGCGATTTCCCCACCTGATTCATGTCTTATATGAATAGGTAATGTGTAATTTTTCATCTTTTTCAAGTGAGCTTGAAAGGTATAAAAAATATCATAAAAGTCCCAAAGACCTGGGAATTTAGCTGGTTTTTTGGTTTGAATTGATCTAAGAGTCCTCTTCTTAGCAGCTAAAAAGACACCATCCATTACAACAACTTGTCCTAAATCTCCAAAATATGTTGGGTACATAGTTTCTATATCATTTCCATGCATAACATACCCACTTAATTTTCCTGAAGACCATACCTGTTTATCCCACCATACCGCAGAGTCCACTAAAATTTTTGCTCCAGCCACTCCAACAAAACCAGTATCAACTTTTGATAGCTTTTCTTTTAGAAGACGGGTAAATACTTCTGGGCGAGTTAGTATTTCTATATCATCATGACAAAGAATTATTATATCATCCAAATCCGCATCTAAGGAATCTATGCCAGAATCATATGCCTCAAAAATAGAATTTTGGTTTGTAAGTACTTTTGTTTGTATTTTACAACTTTTAAAGTACTTTAATAGGTTAGTGGTTGTGGGTGATAGATTCTCGTCCCGAGTACAAGTTAAGGAGTAAATGTTCATGGAAAATGAGGTATTAGAAGAGTTTAAAAAATGTAAAGCGGATCCAGCCCACTTTATGTGCAATTATGTCAAGGTTACTCACCCTGTTCGAGGTTTGGTTCCCTTTAAATTATACCCATTTCAAGAACGTATTGTAGGAGAACTTGAGAATAATCGGTTCAATATTCTAAGAAAATTTAGGCAAGCGGGATGTACTACTATCGCTTCCGCTTATGCTTTGTGGTTAGCGGTATTTCAACGTCACCAAGCGATTGTTATTCTTTCTAAAGGTGACACGGAAGCTACGGAGGTGTTAGATAGAATTAAAGTTATGTATGAAGAACTTCCTTCCTATATGAAACCTGGAATTTCGGAGGATAATAAGCATACTTTAAAATTAAAAAATAGATCTATTATTAAGTCTAGACCTTCAGGAAAACAATCAGGTAGATCTCTTGCTGGGTCTTTTCTTATTATTGATGAAGCCGCTTTCATCGAATCTATTGATACAATTTGGGCCGCTGTTTATCCAATTATCTCTACAGGAGGAAGAGCCTTTATTCTTTCTACAGTAAATGGTTTAGGTAACTGGTTTTTTGAAACTTACAGTAAGGCTGTAGAGAATGCGAACTCTTTTAATGCTATTGATATTAGATGGAAAGAGCATCCTGAGTATTTTAGATCTCCTGGATTTGAATTTATTTATGAGGAAATGTCTCAAAGAACCCCCCCATTTAGTATTGATGACTGGGAGACGGTTACTAAATCAAATATGCCTAGAAAACAGTGGCTTCAGGAGTACGAGTGCGAGTTTCTAGGTACAGGCGATACATTTGTCGATGGAGCCATACTATCGCATTTAGCAGAAAATATTGACGAAAATTACTATACAAAATATAATAATCGGATGCGTGTTTGGAAAGAGCCTGAACCTTTTTATGATTATATTATTGGCGTTGATACCGCACTAGGGAGGGATCGAGATTATTCAGCCGCGCAAATAATAAATCTATATAATGGAGAGGTTGTCGCAGAGTTTTATAGCAATAAGACGCCAATCAATGATTTTGCAACTATTTTGAATAAAGAAGGCATGTATTATAATACGGCTAATATTGTCGTAGAAAGAAATACCGTAGGAAATCATGTCGTAGATCTTTTATATAATGATCATGAGTATGAGAATTTATGGCATGACGATAATGGATTACCTGGATTTCAGGTAACATTAAAAAATAGGGATGTTATTTTATCTGAATTAGAAGAGGCGATTCGAACGAATGTTCTAAAAATTAACTCTCAACGCACTTTAAATGAACTAAATACTTTTGTAATAAACAGTTCTGGAAAGATAACTGCCGATAAAGGTAGACACGATGACCTAATTATGAGTTTATCCCTAGCTAACCATATTTTAAAGTACACAAGAGACACTTCATTAGTTGAATATGTTAAAGAAACTGCTTTTAAAGAGGAGAAATTTAATAAAGATAAATATAAAGTGCCTTTAATATCTTTTGGGGGACCGCAAGTTGAGGATTTAACATGGTTGACGAAATAAAACCTACAATAAACGAAGATGGTGGACAATCCACTTGGGCTGATTACAAAGCTAGAGGCCCTTATTTCTATCCTAGGGGAGCCTTAGGAAAATTCTTTGCTAAATTCTTTGCTACACCTGCACAACATGCAGTATCAAAGGAATTTAATAATCCAGATAATAGCCTTGCAGGGGACACAAAACTTCCTAATTCTGATGTAAAGCAAGCGCCTAATTCTGGTGCTGCATTTACTATGAATAGGACTACTCCTGTTTATTCTGAGATTGAAAGAAGTAGAAGAACACGTTATAAAGAGTATGAAAAAATGGATGAGCACCCCGAAGTAGGTGCTGCTTTTGATATTTATGCTGATGATTGCACTCAACGAGATACTAATGATAAGCGATGGAGCGTGAAATCAGAGAGTCCAGAGGTTGTCTCTGAGGTAGAGCGGTTATTTAAAACAATCGAACTTGATAGGTTATATTATGATATTTGTAGGAATACTGTAAAATTTGGGGATTGTTTTATTGAGTCTATTGCTGATGTAAATAACCCCGATGCTGGAATACAAAAAGTTAAGGTACTAAATCCAAATTTTCTTTTGCGCGTTGAGGATGATTATGGTTATCTAAAAACATTCCTTCAGCAAATTCCAGATGCAGGAAAAAGTGATTATGCTCAAGGAGGTGCGTTTGATATTGATCAAACAGGAACAAAGAACTCTAAATTTATTGAGCTAGATAAGAATCAAATAGTCCATTTTCGTTTATTTACATCTGATCCTAAATTTTACCCCTACGGCAAGTCAGTAGCTGCTTATGGGGTTCAAACATTCAGATCATTGCGTCTGATGGAAGATGCAATGCTTATTTATAGGCTCTCAAGAGCCCCAGAAAGACGAATCTTTTATATTGATGTAGGCAACTTGCCCTCTAGTAAAGCTGAGATGTTTATTGAGAGAGTTAAGGAAAAATTTAAAAAAGAGAAATATATGCGAGGTAATGGTGTTGATACTCGATACAACCCATTAGCAGCAGACGAAGATTATTTTGTCCCTATCAAAGGAAACCAGGGAACTCGGATTGAGACCCTTCCTGGGGCGCAAAATTTAGGCGAAGTGACTGATGTATCTTACTTTAGGGACAAGCTGTTAGCGGCTCTTAAAGTTCCACGCGATTATGTGGTGGAAACAAAAGATAAGGCACCAGATAAAAAAGCGAACCTGTCGGAATTGGATGTTAAATTCGCTAGGGCTGTTGCGAGAGTGCAACACGATATTGAAGTAGGTTTAGAGATTTTAGTTAAACGTCATCTTGTGATGAAGAATTTTCCTTTAAGCTTAATTAAAGACTTAAGGATTCAATTGCCAGATCCTTCTGATAGATTTACAAAAAGAAGATTAGAAATTGATCAGGCTCGTTTAGCAATAGTTCAAACTGTTACTCAAACTCAATTATTTCCAAAAGATTATATCTACAAGGAATACTATAATATGAGTGAGGGTGAGATTTTGTTATTAAAAGAGAAACTAAAAAAAGAGTCGGAAGAAGCTGCATACCAACAGCAGGAGCTTAATCAGATATCACCAGGAGCGGGTGAACTGCCTCAAGGTAATACCCCTGGAGGGCTAAATTCAACACCGACACAGCAAGAAAGACCGAATGAGGATTTTTCTTCTTTAATGAAGTATAGAGACAAAATTAAAAAGAAAGAGGGGTATAGGGTAGATGAACAAAAAACTTGGCAAAGAATTTTAGGAAAAATCAAAGAATCTTAAAATTTTAGGTAAATGATTGCTATATATAAATTTAGCACCTAGGAGTAATGAAAAACATGTTTGATCATATTTTTGAGAATAGAGACAAGAAAGTAACCAATATAATTAAATTATCTGATTATTTGGGTAGATCTTTACGAGAGAATGTAGAAGTTTTTTCGATTGATGATAGTGAGCAAAAGGTAACTTTTATCACGGAAAGCGGCTATATTATTGCGGCTGATTATGATTTCGATAATACCGTAGCATTAAGAAATATTCAAATTGAAACAGATGATTTATTTGAAGACACTAACCAATTTGATGAATTTGTAGATTATAAAATATCGAACTTTATTCAAAATATTTTTGAAGAGGACTTTGCTGAAGCTGATACTAGTTTTAACAAAGTTCTTCAACTATGGGAGAATAGAGTTAAGTTCTCGTCAGTAAAGAATAAACTTTACGAGAAGTCCCAAAAATTTAACGGAACTAATAGAATCATTGATTCTGAAGAGTTTCAAAAAATGGCACAGGTCGCGCCTCAGATAGTAGAGTTTTTAGTTGAGAACAAGAATTTAGCCAATATCCCAGAAATTAAAAACATGGTTAGGTTATCTTCTGCTGTTTCTCATGCCTTCAATATCCCTAGACTCTCTTATGATGACCTAAATGAATCTTCTTATGTGATTCCTCCTGAAATAAATCATAATATATATGAGATGATTTGCAAACAGGAATTAATTAGAAAAGAGTTAGTTGAGTCTAAAAATAACTTTGATCTTGTTTGGTTGAATAATGATAAAATCTCTAATTTAGCTTCTCTCGTTTATGAGAGTGATGAACAGACAATTGCACAGGCTTTAGTTGAAGTTATCGTAGAAGTCCCTTATTTCTCATTAGCCACTAAAAAGCAGATAGCTGAAACACTAGCAAATAGTTTGGAATTAAATGATACAGTAAAAGTAAGTCTTAAAGAGATTAAAGCATTTAGCAGCTATCTTTTTGAAAGTAAAAAACCACTTAAAGAGATTTTCCTCTCTATGTTGAATGAAAAGTATGGGATTAGTGTACAAAATCTTAAAGATATCCCCACTTTTAAAAGTCTTTTAAATACTCAAGTTTTGATTTTTGAGGCGTTATCAAAACTTAGTCCTAAAAGCTCAGTGCAAAAGGATGTTCTTTTGGAAACAGCAAAAATGCTAAGGACGAGAAATGGAGTAGAGTCTATTGATGTTAATAGATTTATTGAGCTTCTTTTTGAGAAAGCAGGTTATACTGATATTTTGGATGATGCTTTAATTGAGAATCTTACCATTAAAGAAACTTTTTCTGAAATTGATTCTATAGAAGAATTGGTAGAGATTATACTTGAAACAAAGAGAAAGAAAGAAGAGGGCGGCGATAAACGATCCAAGAAGACAAAAGCTGCTCAGGCGAGAGGCGAAGAAGCTAAAAAGAAAGCAGAGGCAGAAGAAGCGCAAACGGAAACTGACGCCTTCAAGACTAGCAGTATGAAGGATCATATTGAGTCTAACGAAGATGATTCCCGCATGGATGAGAAAGAAGCTAAAAATGATGCGGAAGCTGGGGGCCTTGATCCGACTACCGCAGTTGAGGAGCTACCCCAAAAAGAAGAGGAAAAGGAAGAAAAGAAAAAAACACCTACTTCTGATGAAATTATGAAGGATTTCAAAAGTTTTGAGGATATTTTAAACTCAATAGATTTTGACAGTTTAGATACAGAAAAAGAGAAAGAAGAAGAGCATGAAGAAGAAGTAGAAAAAGAGCAAGAAGTTGAAAAAGACGAGGAAGGTGAGGAGTGAGTGATCTCAGAGAAACAATCCTTCCAGTCTGCAAGCTAGTTGAAGTAAAGCGTATTGCTGATGGGGCTGGGAGTTGTAATGCTTCGTCGTTTGATTTGGTAAACACTGCGCTTACTGTAGATTCTATTGCCATTTCTGATGCTTCGTGTTCACTAGGCACTTCATCCTTCACCGCATCAGGAGGTTTCTTAGCGGGTTGGCCTGTTGCAGCTTCTTGTACTTTTGAGGTCATTACTGTACGACTTGATACAAACACAAATAAAACTACTGTTAGAGTGCTTACTGGTGGAGCTTATGATGCAAACGGTGGTGCTTCTGGGGTTGATTGTTCAACAGTAATGCCTACAGGTACTTCGGGCGTATTTACAGTTACAATGTCCAATGCAGAAGTTGAAGTTCCTTACGTTTCCGTAGTTGATTTAAGTGGATCTAAAGGATTCTTTAGGGTTCAACCCTCTTCAGGTACAGGAACAGCATTATATCTATCCGCTTTTGATCACGGACCTACCTCTGGGGTAATCGTATCAAGTATAAGTGTTTCCAGCACTACATCAGGGATTCCTGGTGCTATTGCCCAAGGAGGTGGTACGGCTACACTTACTTTACAGCCAAGTCAGAAAATTAGTGCGATTGCAATTGAAAACGAAACTGACGTAGCTGAGGGGCTGTTTGCTATAAATTACGGCGTAGTTAAACGGGCTAATGCCGTACGGGATCAACAATTACCTGATGCTAGATGAGTATAGTAAATTTAACGACTGTCGCTCCTGTATCGTCTAAGGGGTTTTTTGGTAGAGGCATTGGTATTACAAAATCCTCCAATGTTCAAGCTTCTATAACTTTTTTTAATAGTGAGACTCCTGCATTTAAGGTAACAGCCGATAAAGGACCTTATCGAGGAAGAAAAGGTAATTTTTTAAAGTTTGGGGTTTTTCGTCAAGCAGGGGTTAGATATGTTCTATCTTGTTTTGAGTTTGATGGAGATAAAAATAATGGTACAGTGAGTACCGCAGGTGTCGCTGAAGGAGCCACAACCGCAGCGGGGATTGTATCAAAGATTAATAGTTCTAATTTAGGGAATTTTGTTACTGCGACCTTACTTAACAATGCAACTAACATAGACTATACGGGGGCTACAGGCATAACGGCTGGGGACGCTATCCCGATGACGGGAGGAAGAGGTCGTGGTCGATAAAATACCCGTAAAATTTAAGTATGGTGGAACAACCCCATCTGCTTTAGGAGAGTTCACTAGCGAAGATACTGTTTCTGTTTCTAACGGAGGTACAGGGGTTTCTTCACTTAGTTTATGGCCTTCTGTTTCCTCTACCTCTGTATCTGCTGCCTCCTTCATAGGTGGAACTTTTACAGGAACAAATGTTTCTTCTACAACACTTATTTCTCCTACTATTGAGTTTGGTTCACTTTCAGGGGGAGCTATTGTGGCAGCAACCGTCTCTTCTACGACACTTACTTCCCCTGCTATTACGGGAACTAGTGTATCAGCTACTGCCGTTTCTGGGGTTACATTTAATGGAATGTCTTATCCTCCTCCTTTTGGGTATGCCCAATGTGATGATGCTGGCACAGACTCTACAGATGAGCAAAACTTTGGACTTGGGGCAACAATTACGAGTATCGTATCTGATACTGATGATATTACTTGGGATGACACAAATAAATACTTTGTAGTTGCTAAGGCAGGAACATACGAACTACTGGCTAATTTAGTCGTAGACGCAGGAGCCCAGAATGATATACTAACTATTAAGGCTAAGGTAGACGGGGTAGCAGGTGTAACTATTCTTCCAAGACTTTATGGAAATGTAGGTCCTGTTGAAAGAACATTCCAATGTGTATTAACAGCAACGGCAGGACAGAATGTAACGATCTCTATTGAAATGGGATCAACCAAAACCATTCATTTAGAAACAGGGTCTACATTTAGAATTGGAAGATTAAAATAATGGGCACACAAGATAAAAAAAACGTACTCTCGAAAGAAACATTAATGCCGCTGGGCATGGTGATTGCCCTTTGTGGAGGTGTGGTCTGGATTAGCAGTCAGCTTACTAGT
>Ga0080013_1003309_pt1 | contig 17240 bp, 15 predicted proteins | sample ETNvirenome_6_85_FD_69236 | JGI IMG/M metagenome (GOLD analysis project Ga0080013, IMG submission 69236) | Marine viral communities from the Pacific Ocean - ETNP_6_85 (SPADES assembly) (version 2) | ecosystem: Environmental > Aquatic > Marine > Oceanic | place: Pacific Ocean | collected 2013-06-19 | reverse complement strand
AACCTCTCCCAAGAGAAAGACCTCTCCCAAGAGAAAAACCTCTCCCAAGAGAAAAACCTCTCCCAAGAGAAAAACCTCTCCCAAGAGAAAAACCTCTCCCAAGAGAAAAACCTCTCCCAAGAGAAAATAAATTATATATTAATATATAATTTATAACATAGTTTCACCAGCTAATCCGTCATCTCTACTTCTCCTGTCCCCTCCTCCATTCCTTCTACCCCCAACACCGCCACACTCTCTATAAGAAGGATTACCAAAAGAATTATTGAATGTGAACTCTTCTTCAACCTGTTCGGTTTTGATCCTTTCAATATTATTACAAAATGTTTGGAAAGCATCTTGAAGTGTAGCAAAATCAGAATAGCTTCCGGCCAACTCTAAAAACAACCATCCTTCTGATTTTAGATGATTCATTCTAAGTTTTCTAGTAATAGCTGTCTTATCAAAACTAAATAATCTAACCAATGCATTTGACATTGTCACCATCAAAGATATCCCCCAACTAGCCCAGTAAATATTATTTTCGTGTTGTTTTTGATCTTCTTCATCCGAATTAACATCAAAAGTTTTATCTTGTATAGAAATCAAAGCTGGAACAATAATAGATCCAACTGTAGTCAAACCAGAAAAAGTCATAAACCAAAAACTGGCCCTCTTGGCCCCGATTTCTATTTTATCAACCATATTAACATATCTTTCTCTCAAAATATCTTTACTTCTTTCATCAAGTGAATCATCTTCTTGTCTCAAAATAACTTCGAATCTTCTTTTGAAGTCGCCTCGATTGACACACCAACTGATACTACTACACATTTTTATTTATTTCTTCTTATTCTTTCTATTATATATTAGAAAGAATTAATATTATATATTAGAAAGAATTAATATTATATATTAGAAAGAATTAATAAATTGTATTAGAATGAATTAATATATAGAATGAAAGATAGAATTAAGCCTCTTCTTGCTCTTCGCCCTGAACAGCTAGAATGCGTTGGAACCAACCCATAACAGCTATTGCAACTGCAAATATAATACCATACCATTGCGAGGTGGTTGGTTTTTTCGGGAAAGTAGTTTCCGTTGGTTCTGAGGTAATTAAAACTAAACTATACCAACCAATAATCCAGCCAACCACTGCGAAAGCTAAACCCATATAGTGATTTATATTTAATACTAATGATGGAACTGCCATATTTTATTATGATATAAAATAATAAGGAAATATAAAATGAATACTTCACAAAAAATTATCGGAAAAGGTAAATTTGGTAAAGTATTAGAAATGGTAGATCCGACAGGAAACAAGATTGCTGTTAAAATAATCAAACCAGAGGATCTTAATTTTACTGAAATAGATATGCTTTCCAGACTCAAATCACCTTATCTAGTTAGAAGTGTTTTCCCGATTGTCAAAAACACCAAATATGGAGAAGGATTAGCTCTAGAATTAAAAGAAAAGAATTTACTTCGTTTTGATATTAGTAAACTACCGGGAGGTCAAATAAAAAGAATGATTATGTCTTTATTATATGGTTTAGAATGTATTCACCAAAACAAATTTCTTCATTTAGATATTAAACTCGGAAATTGTCTGTATGAAAACAAGGATGGTTTGTATACAGCCTATCTTTCTGATTTTGGATTCTCGATGAAATGTGACAACCCGTATCTTGGAATTATTAAAAATCAACGAATGGGAACTCTTAAATATTTCCCATATGAAATCTTAACAGAAAAAGCACCCTATACTTACAACGACAAATCGGATATTTGGTCTTTAGGAGTTACTATTTTAATCTTTCTTGGTTTTGAAGTTAATCTTAATTTCCTTCCGATAGAAGATACTCAAATTAAAGTAAGAAAAATTAAAGAGTTCTGGGATTCGATAGATATTTTAAAAGAAATTGAGAACACTGTTTCCAGACTTCAAGTTTCAGAATTAGATAAAATAGATTTATATGAACTTTTGAAAAGTATGTTAGAAAAAGACCCTCTCTCTAGAATTTCTAGTAAAGATTTTGACAAACTTAGATTTTATAATAATAACACTCTAGAGAATTCTTGTTACTTAGACAAAGGAAAGGAATTATTATATATTCCTTACTCTTCATCTAATATTATCAAAGGAATAAATACAATTAGAGATTATTTTAAGAGAATCTATATTGCTTCCAAAATAGAAGTATATTTCTTATCTATCGAAATATTTATTAGAGTGATGAATAAAGCTCCGTTAGAAATTTCTAATCAAACATTAGAAACAGAAATTAGAAACAGTTTTATTACTGCTATGAGATATTATAAACAAATAAAATTGACTAGAAATGAATATATAGCTTTGGCAAAAGATGGTTACAAAATGATCAGATATCTCGACGGAAAAATGGCTCCGAATAAAATATATTATCAGGCGGAATTTATTGATGATTTAGTTTTGTTTGATAATGTGATTCTTTCTAATTACAACTTGATTGCTTTCTATAACTTTTTAGATATGGATAAATTATTTGATTTTTTCCGTCAAAATTATAGTTATAGTCAAGTCAAAAAAGAAAAAGTAAAGACAGTTGAAGAATTTTTTGGATTAGAAAAGCCAACAAAAAATACTCAAAGAATGATAGAAAACGAAAGAACTATTTTTGGTTATAAAGATGCAAAACCAGAAACTAAAATGGAAATAGTTCCAGAAATAACTTCGGAAATATCTGTCTACCGGAATGTGGAGAAAAATTTCAGAAAACAAATGATTGAATATATAGAATCAATGGAAGGATTAGAAAAATATATTGACGTCTTTAGAAAAATTTCCGAGACAACTGATGTTTTTGGAATTTATCAAGATTTATTCAAAAATAAAGATATTCAGATTTATGATATATTTTTAAATATTATCCCAGAGTTAGATTATTATATTATCAAAGAAAATGGTTTAGGTGAGTTAAGAATTTTTGGAGATCAAAATCAAAAAAATGTTATTTTCATTTCAGAAGATAACGACACTAGTTTAGTAGTGATTGATAAAAATCTATCAATAGCCACTCATTATTATAGTAGGTATAATGAAAATTTAGAGAAATTTTTTGAAAAATCCAGTGTTAAATATACTAACAATTATGAATTAGGAACTTCTAAAATATGTAAAATTCCAGAATTATGTATTATCTTTATCATTTATTATAATAACATAGTTAAATCTAACACTTACAATATGATATTTATTGAAGACAAAACACTTAAAGTAATGCTCAATTTTTCTGTTATTAAATATGAAGCTATTAAAGGTACTGATATCAAATAATCACATTAATGTATCGCTCAAATTGATTTTTCTACGAGGCTGTAATCTAATTGGAGAATTTCTAACTTTTTCTATTATTTTTTCCTTTCTGGTTGGAGATAATCTCACCCTGGAAACTTCTATTTTTCTTTTAGGGGGTGGTTTAGTAGATTGTTTTACTATTAATACAACAATTATAAATAAAAATATAAAACTAGCATAATTGATTAATAAATTTTGATATAGCTTTTTATTTTCATTGATTCCTAAAACATCATATAATTTATCTATAATATGCATTTTAAACTTAAAATCTTTATATTAATATTTTTTTGTTTAATAAAAAATATTAATATATTTTTAATAAGGTTTTACCCGGTTGCTTTTAAAAACGTATAAAGAAAAAGTACAATAAAAAATGTCTGGAAAATACAACCGTGTTGGAAGCAAAAAAGGTCCTCTTGTCATCGGCGGCGCTCTCGCCAAGATCGAACAGGATTCCTCTTTTATCTACGTTCCTATGTACCGTGTCGCTGGACCGGAAGACGAAGTTTCCGAGTGGCTGAAGGAAAACCATCCTGATGAAGCCAAGTCAGCTATGAAGGGAGCTTATACCAAATCTACTCTCAAGAAAAAAGATGTGATGGCTGCCTTCGAGAAAGAAGTCGATTCCGCTTCTAAGGAGCGTCAGGAAGTCACTACTTATCGCAACGAAATGAAACAAGTTAACCTAATGGTTCTTGTCAAGCTTCTCCAGCTCTACAGTCAGAACAAGAAGTCTGATTCGGAAGAGACTGGAGAGAAGCGCACTGTCAAGACTCTTAAAGATAAGATGTCTGAGATTCAGAAAGAGAAGAAATTCCTTGATGTCACCAGTATGTCTGAAAAGGGTACCGAGTCGAAGAAGGTTCCTCTCAAGAAAGGTTCGATGAAGCGTCATCTTTCCCAGAACAAGAAGGATGTTTTCTACCACGTTATCTACAACCCCTCGTCCAAGAGCTCGGTTGAGGGTGTTTCAAACTTTATGCGTCTTTATGGAACGTTCACTAACCAGCAGATGGACACTGTGACCGAAGCAATTGCCTCGGGAAGCATTATCAATCTTAATAAGACAAAGTCTCCTACTCGCTCTCCTCTTGTCTCCCCCAAGCGCGCCAAGTCTTCCAAGAAGAAGGCTGCAGCTGCTACGGCTACCGACAACGACCTGGATGACCTCCTGGATGCTCTCCCCGTCAGTTAAATTATTTAAAATTCATAAAAAACTATTATGAATTTATCTTTCTTTCCTGTAATATCAGATCGTAGGAAAAGAAAAAAATAATATTATAGAAAAGAAAAATAAACTATATATTAGAAAAAAAATAAAAAAAATTTATTGTATATGGAAAAATTATAAAAAATTATGGAAAATGGGTTAAAAAGTATTTTGAGAAGGAAAGAAAAGACCGAAAGAAAAAAGATTCCAGAAAAAATTATCAATGACGATATTGATGATATCCCTGATAAAATAAGAGTAATTTACGAAAGTAAAATAAATATCAAACACATCAAAGAAGTTATTACTCATAGACTCAAAAAACTGGATTTAGAAGATAGATTACAAATTTTCTTGGAAGAAGAAGAAAAATACGCAGAATTCTATCAACAGAATATTTCCAAGGATGCTGCTGAGTTATATTTAGATTTTTGCAGTAAGTTCATTAGAATAGAAAGGATAAAAAATATTTCTAACGAATTTAATTGTAAGGGGTGCGGGGTTAGTTTAGAAGAATTTACAGAAGAGAAGGAGGGGACAATTATCTGTAATGTCTGTAGTTGTATTAATAGTTATTTAATACCAAATCACTATACTCGAGATATAGAAAAAAATATCTTCTATCTAGATGAAGATACTAATAATTTTATTAAGATTTTGGATAAGTTCGAAGGTAAAACTTCTTTAATTCTAGACAAAAGTTTTTTTGATAAACTAGATGATTATTTTTTAGAAACAGGATTTATGAAGGGAGAAGAAGTTAAGAAACTTCCTCTTAATTCTATGAAAAAGAAAGACAGAACTAATAGAAAAATGTTATGGACAGCTTTAGAAAAAATAGGATTTTCACAATATTATGACGAAACCAGTTATATTGCTAATCTTTATTGGGGTTGGGAATTACCAGATTTAAAAAATTACAAAGATCAAATTTTAGTAGATTATCAAAATACTCAAAATGTTTGGAATATGGTCAAGGCAGAATATAAAAGAACCGCTTCTTTGGGAACACAATACAGGATATTTGTTCATTTGATGGCGGTAAGATATCCGTATTGTGAAAAAGATGATTTTAAAATCCAAGAGAATGTGGAATCATTACGATTACATAATGATGCTTGGAAGAAAATGTGCGAACTCTGTAATATTGATTATTACCACGTTACCAATTAGGTTCTTTCTTTTCTTTTCCATAATTTTTATACTCCTCTCTTTTTTTCTTCTCTTTCCTTTTCTTTTATAGATTTATTAATAATTATAACCTATAAAATAGAATCGAAAAATACTTAAAGAAATAACTAAAAAAATGAGTAAGATATCTGAGCCAGGGTATCTATTCATTCATTCAGGGGTTCTTGAAAAAGAACAAATAGAAAAATCTTTATTAGATTGTCAAGAATATCTTAGTAAAAATTATGATAAAGATTTTAACCAATTTTCCTTTGAAGTAAATGTAGTCAAAAATAAAGATGGGAAAAAATTTGGTCATACATATGCTTGGGTGCAAGATTTGCACCTTTTTAATGCTTTGATTGGATTGGATTTTGACGGAACAGAACTAGTAGAATGGGTAGAAGATGAAAACTGGGAACCTCCTGAAAAACCTTTGGAAGAAGCTATTAAAGAGGCAGGAGATGATGATTGGTGTGCTTGGGATGATATAGAGAAATCTTATAAAAGACCTAAAATAAAAGTTTCTTTAGATCCTCTGGTTTCTTTACCTGCTATAAAATACACTCTATCACAATTAAAAGAAATTAATAATGAGAGTGAATTTGGATTTATGGAATTGTTTCCAATAAAATTAAGTCAAAAAATAGGAAAAATGAATGTCTTATTCACTAACGACATTCCTTCTTGGATTACGGAAGAATTAATTTTTAAATATTTTGAAAAATTTGAAAAAGATAATAGAGTCCATGGTGATAAGAAAAATAAAAAGAAATTTCAATATCCGTTAGTTAAAATCAAATCTAAGAAAGATATTAGGGAAATGAGAAGATTTTGCACTATTACTTTTTCTTCAATGTATCCTAATACTGCTACTTTTTTAATTAATGTAGTTAAAAGAGTGGAATTTGTTTCCGGAGATAATAAAGCTCTGCTTTTCTTTTCACAGAGCAAAAATAAAAATAATGGAATTTAATTCTTTCCTCTTCTATTTTGTTCCTATCCTCTTTTTTTTTCTTTCTCTCTCGTATATTACTACAAAAGAAATATAGTTATTCATAATATTTTGTGTTATTATGAATACAAATTAAAGTAATTCTCGGATTAAAGCAAAACCGTGCATTCCTGAAAGGATGGAAAGGAGGGCAATAACCGAAGCATAATATCCAAATTGTGCTCTGACTCTGTCTTCATAAATAGCAGGCGTGTTTTCTCCACTAGAAAGATTATGCGAATTCCACTCGGCTGCATAGACAATGAAAATTACAATAGCTGCAATAGCCGCAAGTGATAATAAAGTAACAAAACTTAATGTTCCCACTCCAAACGATAGTTCCATTTTAAATTAAAAATTAAAATAATTTATTTTAATTTTCTACTTTTCTTTCTTTCTATATTCATATATTATTTTTCTTTCTTTCTATATTCATATATTATTTTTCTTTCTTTCTATATTCATATATTATTATAATTTGGTTAAATGGTAACCATTGAAGAAGACAATTAGGACAAGGAGAGAAATGACAGAGGCATAATAACCGTATTCGACTCTAGTTCTCTCTTCATAACCCTGTGGCTGTTCGGAAGTAACGAATCTATCACTAGAACTTAATTCATTCCATTTAGCAGCATAGACAATGAAAATAACAATAGCAGCAATAGAGGCTGCTGCAAACAAAACTCCAAAAGGAAGAGCTCTTCTATAATTTCCAAGATGATCGACTATCATTTTAATTTCAAAAAATAAAAATATTTTTTATTTTTTATTATCTATTATTATTTGCAAATATCTTATTGTATATTTATAAATATACAATAATATTGTATCTAACCATAAGAAGCAACACCAAACATAAATAAGATTAGTAGAATGAAAATAATAGCTACAAAAAACCAAAAGAATTGAGGTATTTCGTCCGGAGACGTAATTTTGGTTAAACCGTCACTAAAAACACTAAAAACCCCTCCAGTTCTAGCAGTATTAAATTTGTTACATTCTACTTCTTTTATTTCCCCGTCATTATAAGCGAAACAGACACTATTCCCAGGACAATTTTGGGTGTATCTAGCTTGAGTCACTAACCCGTCCCCTCCAGAAGTTATTTTTTCAAAAATCTCATCGTTAGATACATCAATAAAGCACAGACATCCGGAATTTTTATCCAAGCATCCTTTACAAGTCTGATTGAAATTTACCTTTCCATTAGAATTTAGTGAATTAATAGAAAAATTATCTATGACACATATTTGAGAATTACACCCTAATTGATCTCCTCCTCCTTCTATAGTTCCGTCAGTATTAAATTTATTATCATATAATTTGAAGGTTACGTTATTATAACAAAGTGGATCACAAGGCGAATCTCCTATTTTTTGACTGAAACCAGGAATGTTTTCGTGAAAAAATGGAGGTGTTGGTGTAAAACATCCGCAAAAAGACAATAATAATTCATTCTGTGAAGTAAGATGTCTGTAAGAATTTATTGACTTTTCACCGGTCAAATTATTATTGGTTTCTTGAAATCTGGTATATTGTTCTTGACACAGATAATAAATAAATCCTCTGTTAGCTATCGGGATATAGTTCCCCAAAGAACCCAAATTAGCAGGAATAGAATAATTGCCGCATCCTAATATATTATTGACAGAAGACAAAGTATTACTTTGTAAAAAATTTTTGATATTTAAGATAGACGGTGTTATATTTATTGGATTTAAAATATCTGGAGGAAACGAAATAGGATTACCCGCTACGTCATACTGTATAGTAGAAAAAAAGAAACTCAGTATATAAGTAATAAAAATATTTGCATTTCTAAAGCTACTTAATCCGGTCGAACTATTTAGACTATTATTAGATAAAATATAAGTTTTTATTAAATCTCTGGCTATTTCAACGTTAGTATCATCATTCCAAAAAATATAAAAAATTCCTGAACTAGGAGGTGAGCTAAATACAGGTTTGGTTTTATTAGTATCTTCATAATCAAGATTTATTCCTATCATATTACTGATAACTCTGTTGTCATTTTCATTAGTTGGGTAGGCTGACTGAATATTAATGAAAGCTGTTTCTACAGCTCCTCGGAATTCAGAATTTTTATATAGATCTAAATAATCTTGGAAGTTATCTATACTCATATTTTATTATTTTATAATTATTATAGTTGTAGTTATAATAATTATATGATATTTTTAGTAGTTGTGATAATTATATTAAGGAGGAGGGGTTACAGCAGATAATGTAGTACCTAACCAACCACCACTTGCTGCGTGAAATACAGCCAGTACACTGGTCCCTGGTGCTGTTGCATTATAAAAATAGGCTAATTCTCCGTCTGTTCCCGACGGGGTCAAAGTTGATGGATTTTCTGATATTCTAACGGATAAATTTAATTGTCCTGTGGATCCGCAAACTCCAGTTCCTGCAATCTGAGATACAAAATCATTCACTGTTATACTTTGAACAGGAGAAATCCCAGACCCATTAGAAATTCCAACCGCTATCAAATCATCAGAATTTACAGTCGTCTTTTTTTGTAATTTTAAATAATCTAATGCTAATTTACTTTGTGTATCCTGACCTATTCCTCCGGAAACCCCTGTCAGATAATCTACAGTACTGTCTAAATTATAACTTTTTGCTGCTTCTGGAGGCGTCTCGTCTAAAATACAAAATCTGGAACCAGAAGGTATAATTCCAGTTTCCTGTTCAAAACCAAGATATAAATTATTATATTCTGGGATGGTAGTTCCCATATTTAAAAAGTTAACAGAGGTTCCTGATCTAGCAACAATATCAAAATCTTTGGCTCCTGACGGACAAGTTCCTGTATAATAAATAATATCACCTTGAGAAGGAGAAGCACTTACTTCTATTTTTTTATTTAATTGTTCTTGAATAGTTCCGTATGCACTATTCATACCTGTCAAGGTAGAAAATTCAGGGATTGTTATGTCTGGATCCCCAGAATTAACTTCAATAGTCTGTGGCGAAATACCTGAAAGAGAAAATACTCCTTCGGAAGAAAGTTGGACAGGACCAGAAGTCGATCTGGCATTCCATAGTTCACTCACTCCGTCATAAATTAGTAATTCTCCTCCACTTAATGCATTGAAACTAGATTGACACACTCCTATCAATTCCGAGACCCCAAATCTATTGGTAAAAGGACCCCAATTATAACAAGTACCCAATCCCTCTCTAAATTCTAATGTAGAAGTTGTTGTATCAAATCTAAAACCACAGCCATCTTCGCTATTACCAAGACGACTAGAAAGACCAAAATTTAAATAACTATATTGATCAGTACTATCAAATAATCTAATATTATCACCAAATAAGGTGTCTTGAAAATCTCCTCTTCTATATCTAATAACATCAGAATTATAACTAACCCCTAAATTAAACCTAGCTTGGTTGGAAGTTCCTCCACCTGTCCCTCCCTGTGATATAGGAAGAACTCCCCCTCCTCCAGTGGTGGTCAAAATAGTAGACATATCCAAAGTCAAAGTTCCTGTCCCATTAGCCTCTGGTGCAAATTGTAAAATATTAGAAGATCCTGCAGTCACACTAGTGGAGAAATCAGAATTTCTCATAAAAGTTCCCTTATCAAATCCCTCTAGAGAAATATCACTTTTCATCATTCTTCTAGTATCTGTATTACTGTTAACAGCAACAGAAAAATAATTATCAGGAGCATCATCAGCTGTATAAGCTCTAGTCAAATTTGGAATATTACTTTCAATAAAATATTCACCATTATTACTTTCTACTTGAATCCCGGATCTTTGATAAATTCGAGAAACTACATCCTGGACTTCCATCACAATACTAGAACCAGCGCTATTAACTTTCAAAAAAGAATCGGGTAATAGTCCTCCAGCAGGAGCTTCTTGGAAATCAGTCAAACTGGTAATTGGGAAAACCGATGCTCCGCTACCAGATACCCAACTGGTTCCGTTCCACTGTAAATATTCTCCGGTTACAGGCGGAGAAGTATTTAAATTAACGTCATTTAAATTTCCTAAACTAGCAGATAAACCAAATTCAACTACAGTCTCGTTACTACCTCCGCTAGCAAAAACCGAGATTCCCCCATTAAGTGTAACGGAGAAATTAACATTGGGGACTGGATCAAATCTATCAGATATTTGTTGATCAACATAATTTTCAGTGGCAAAGTTAGTGACAACAGTTCCTTCTTCTCCAGTAGCTTGTAAATTCTGTTTGATGGCTCCAAAATTCAATCCCTGAGTTCCAGACATTTTAATTATATTATATTTATTCTCTTCTTTTCTTTTCTTTCTCTCTTCTTTTCTTTTCTTTCTCTCTTCTTTTCTTTTCTTTCTCTCTTCTTTTCTTTTCTTTCTCTCTTCTTTTCTTTCATTATTATAATTTATTATATCTCATTATTATTGTGATAATAATAATGAAATTAGTCAATATAAACAGAAATAGCCTGTAGGTTCTGGCTGTCGGTTTGAACATTAACATATAATTTAATAGTAGAAGTTACACCTCTTCCTGTGAAATAGACTCTAGTCACCGGAGCTAATATAGTTCTGTCAGATTCAGTCAAATCTCTCCCGAAGTCATCTTCAACGCTAAAAATAATATTAGGAATTCCTCCAGCTGCTTGAACAGTAACATCAAAATATCCTGAAAATTTACTACTATTATTAGCTGGGGTTAAATCAAGAGGGTAAGTATACAGTAAATTACTCCCTGTTTTTAATGTCATTTTAACAGTATTATTGGTGGTTAAATTTTGATTGAAAGAACCAGTTTTTATATTATCTGCTATTCCTAGTCCAGCAGCTGCTACACCTAATGTAATAACCAATATAACACTCAAAACTATTAGCCAAATTGTAGTTTTGCTCATTTTTTCTTGTTCCATTTTATATAATATAATATAACATAAGAAAGAGAAAATATTGGTATAATAAAATAATATGGAGTCAATAAAAAAGGGAGAATTATCAGATTTTGATCCAATAGAAATAGAAATAAAAGAGAAGCCAAAGAGTCTAGATCTAAAAATTAAAAAAGTTAAAGGAGAAGTAAAAAATATATCTTTGTTAGATAAAGATATTGATCAGGAAAGTTTTCAACTTTATCAAGAAGCTAAAGAATTAGAACCCACAGAAAAAATTCCAAATCCTTATTGGAATATTTATTATCTTATTTCTCCTATTTCAATGTATTCACCGGGAACTAAATATAATAAAACTTCGGACGTTAACAAAAATTGGATATCGGATTTTTCTGGCAAGACAGAAAATAAAATTTTGTCATATTCTCCAATTACTGGAATTTTGAATTATTTTTCTCACAATTTTTTTCAAAGATTCAGTAATTTGGGTAAATCGGAAAATTCTTTGTTTATCTTTTCTTTACTTCATATGACTTCAGTAGAAGAATATATTGTATATCGAGAAAAAAAATCTATCTATTCATATCGAGATAAATATTATTGTTTAGAACTACCTTATTTTGTCTCAGAAGAAAAAGAAATGACAGATCCGGAAAAGAGAAGAAAATTAATGAAAACCTTTTCAAAGATTAATTATCAATTAGATGAGAATAATATTTGTAATCCAGATAAATTTAGAATGAAAATAGAAGTTCCGTTAGATTTAATATGTATTGATGTTAGTTATTTTCTATGGAAATCTAAAAAATATTATTCTTATATTAATAGTCAAGCATTATATAATTTGATTGTTTTCTGTTTCAAAAAATTAAGAAAGAATGGAAATATGAAAATAAGTATCGGCGAATTAAATTCACAAATAATGATAGATATTATTGGTATTTTGAGTTATTATTTTGAAGAAGTTTCTATTTTTAGATCTCCGCAAAATAATATTCTGTCACCATATAAATATTTGTTATGTAAGAAATTTAAAAACATTTCAGAAGAAGAATTAGAAAAACTGGATAAAATTAGTTATCAATGGAATAAATTATCAGAACATTGTAATTTAGATATTATTGAATTTAACAAAGATAAATATTATGTGAGTTCTATTTTGAATTATAAAGACAACTATCTATCAATTACAAAATTTAATAATACAGAAGCTATCAAGAAGATGAGATATTTTAGTAAAATAGTTTCTGTTTATAATGACATCAAAATTTGCGGAGAAGATGTAATACAAAACTTTAAAAATAAGAAATTAGCCAATTCAATTTATTACTTGAAAAAGAATAATATTGATGTTAATATTGCTCACAAACAAATTGATAATGAAATCTTAAAAGATGATTTCTCTATTGATTTTAACAGTACAGTATTTGGAATCAGATTGAAATCTAAAGGATCGAAAAAAATCAAGATAAATATTAAAGAAGGAGTATATGATTTGTCTTTCTTGCAAAAACAAGAGAATAATTTGAAATTTACTAAGAGAATTTTAGATACTTTTGAAGGAAAAAGATGGAAAGAAGCAACTGGTTATACTAAAAAATTATCTACTTTGAAAAAAGAAATTTCGGAAAAATATGTAGAGTTAGATGTTTCTCAAGCTTTTTTAAAAATGTATGAAGTTTTAGAAACTTATGATTTGATTCCAAAAGAAAATAATAGTTTTAGATCTTTTCATTTTTGCGAGTTTCCAGGTCAATTTATCTTATCTACTAATCATTATGTTATGACTAAAACTAAAATTAAAGAACATTATTGGACTGGTCAATCTTTGAATCCTAGATCCGGGAAAAATCAAAAGTATCGGAACCAAAAGATCTTTGGTGACAAATACGGGCTTTATAGAAATTATCCAGAAAATTGGGATTTTGGACCGGATAATTCAGGAGATATAACCAAAACCAAAAATATGAAATACTACAAAAAAATATTAGAACAAGTAGATTTAGTAACTTCGGATTGTGGTTTGGATATGAGCGAATCTACTAAAGCTGTTTATCAAGATAAGGAAATGTCTTATATTAATTTTTGCCAAGTATTAATGGTTTTGAACGGATTAAAGAAAGAAAGTCATTATGTTGGAAAAATATATTTACCACAAACAACTACTTATGTTGTTGGAATGAATTATATTCTATCACAATGTTTCAAAGAAATTTATATTCACAAATCTGCTCTGAATGCTGGAAGTTCAGAAGTATATATTGTTTGTAAATTCTTTCAAGGAGTAGAAAAAGAAATAGTAGATAAATTGTTTGAAATTAAAAATAATTTGAGTATTAATAAGACATTTGTTGATATTCCAAAAGAATTCTTAGAAGAATATAGTAAAGTGATGTCATTTTTTGCTCAAAGAAACGATAATCATATTCAAAGAAATATTTACTATTATGAAAATCCAAGCTCATTGATTAATCCAAAAAAGATTGAAAGTATTCACAGACAAAATTCTTCAAATTGGATCAAATTTTATAAATTCCGATAGATTTTATTGTTTTCTCTTTCTATTATTATAGTTATAATAGTCCTCTCTCTTTTCTATTATAATAATAGAAAAATATGATAATATAAAATGAAGAACTTGGAGATATTTTGGATTAGACATTCTGTATCGAAAGCTAATGTTTCTAGTTTGTTAGAGAAACTGATATTCTTTTTTAGTTTTAAAGATGCTCCTCTCATCCCAGATGCCGAATCTGGAAGTTGTTATCTTGAAAAACATTTAGATAAAAATATTAAAGATTCTGATATTGTTGGATGTTCTAGAATGAGAAGAGCTATTCAAACTGCTATTCTTATGTTTCCGGAAAAATTTAAAGAAGGTAAACTGAAAGTTTTACCAGGTATCAAGGAAAAAGGTTTTGGTCCTGGAAATCAAATTAATGATATAGAAACTAATAAAAAATTGCTTTCTGAATGGTGTTTTACAATTAAGAAAAATAAAGAGTGTAAGAAATTTGCCAGATTATTCAAAGATAGGAAACAGATAGACAATGCTATTAAGAAAATTTATTCTGATTTAGAAGAAAAAGAATGGAAACCGATAATTAATGATGAGACAGTGACTGAAACACAATTTTTAAATTGTTTGATTCCTTATTTAGAAAAGAAAAAAATCAAGAAAATCCCAATCGTATCTCATTCTAATTATATTAAAGAAGATATAATGGTGAAAAGTTTGATCACTAGAAAAGAAAGACAATATTTGAGAAAAGATATGAAGTTACACAATAATCAAATTTTGAAAAAAGAGTATCAGTATGACAAAAAACATATTTATGTAAGAGATCAAAAAATTTATGATTTTGGTTGTGTTTATGATGATAGGATTGTAGATTGCTACCACTAATTCTGTATTTTTGTAAATACAGAACAGATGTATAATAAAATGGAGTATCAGATTTATCAATTTGAAGATGAAAAAAATGAAGTTTTGGAATCAGTCCGAAGATTTGATTTTTTGAGAGGTCTTCCTGGAGGGTGGTTGGAGTATTCTCCTCCCCGAAAAGTAGTTGGGTATGGTGACGGGTCTCTCTATACCGACCAGGGTAAAAAGTCCGGAAAACATTGGAAACAAACCTCTTGGAGCGGTTCTACCCCTGCTACTCAAACCACGGCGGTAACCAATACCGGAGAGATACCTCCACATTTTATTAAAACTGGTATCTTAAGAGGTGTCAGAGATGCTCTCAAACATTTTGGAGCTGAAGTGGATGATACTTCCGGGACTGGTTTGTGGTGTAATTATTATACTCAAGAGAGAGATATTATTGCTGGACACACAGATGATGAGAATTATTATGAAAGAAATTATGGAAAAGAACCATTATTTGTTTCTCTAACTCTTTTTGAAGATGGAAAATTAGGAACTGATGGAGTGGCTAGATTTCAAATAAAAGTAGATGGAAAATGGAAAGAAATTAAGTTGGGACATCTTTCTTTGTTGGTAATGTCTGGTGGAATTGAACATAGAGTAATGAAATATATTGGAGGAAAATTTAGAAAAAGATATAATATTACTTTCCGAACTCCGGTCAAAAGAGAAGAAGATATTATTAAGAATTATAGATTTTTCAGTAATTTTGGGAGATATTATCGAAGAACTTGTGTATTGTATGTTCCAAAGAAATGTTTTGCTGATGATATCGGAGATTCTGATATCGGAGATTTGATTTATGACAGAAACCGAAATGTGTGTGTCGCTATGGGAAGAAGAGATGGAGAAGAGAAAAAAAGGGAAAAGAAAGGAGAAGAGAAAAAAAGGGAAAAGAAAGGAGAAGAGAAGAAAAGGGAAAAGAAAGGAGAAGAGAAGAAAGAATATAAGATGATATCAGATGGCAGTTATTATGAGAAAGTACTGAAAGGTCATTCTAGATTTAATGATAGATTGATTGTTAAGTTAAATTTTCCAGTAGATAGAAAAGAATTGATGAAAAAGATTAGAAAAAAATATGGTGAGAATATAAAGAGTCCACCTGTTTCTACCACTGGTATTTCTTTGTCTTTGATGTTGAGGGATTGATTTTTTCCCAAAATTGAAAGTTTAAAAAAAAAGTAGAAATTATACCACTGACAGTTTTGTCACGCGCTCAACTCGCAAACTCGCACAATGCTCACAGCTTTCGCATGCTTACTCGCCGCCGCTGCAGGCACTGCCTGTGCATACAGCACCGGGCCTTTGCCTGGATCCACGCCATGGGAACGGCTCCTACTGGCACTCCCATCCTGGTTGTCTAACGACACCCAGAAAAAAAGGGCGTTGACGACCTTCGTCAGGTCAAAAATCAACCAACTCCGGAACGACGGAGTTTCAACTCCTCGCAGGATCGCGACTTCGTTGAACCACGACGACGAGATCCAAAAAATCTTTGGGAGCACTCCATACGTCTTCACACGTGTCTGGGTCAGGGAGTGCCTTGTCTCGCTTGACAACCCACTCGAAGATCTCTTCGACACGGTTGACCAAGACAAAGTCCGCTACAGCCAGCAGATTCTGTTCGGCAAGGTCTTCGGATTCGTCAGGGACCACTCAGGATGCACCTTCGAGGAGGTTGCTGAAGCCGTCGGTTCTGAAGAGGTCACACCCGAGATCTTCGACAAGGCCAAAGACCTGACGGAGAAGTGCCCAGGCTACTGCAAACCATCGGACCGTCTTCTTTCTGATGAAGCCACCCTTGTCAAGGCAGGGTTCATCACAGCCCTTGTCAAGAGGGCCAACACTGGATCCGAAGAGGAATCTCTGCAGGCACTCCAGGCACTGGCCATCGTCCAGAAGAAGGACCCGGCAAAGATGTCTGGCCTCACACAGGAAGTCAAGGCTCTTGCTGACGAGAAAGGGATCTGGGTCAAAATCCAGAAGGCAATGGGGAAGTCAAAGCCCCCTTCTCTCAATGTTTCGGCGTTGGGAGAGGAAACCTTCCTGATCCAGATCCAGTTCCACCAGGACAAGATCATGGAGGAACTCGCCGCCGTCTGCAAGGTCCCGCGTGGATGGCCGGTCATCTATGACCCCTCCACCGGCGAGATCAAATCGTTGGCCGGTTTCCTCCCGAAATTTGCCAACGACGACCGGCAGAGGGAGACCCACGTCCCTGATGGA
>Ga0080013_1003307_pt1 | contig 17248 bp, 16 predicted proteins | sample ETNvirenome_6_85_FD_69236 | JGI IMG/M metagenome (GOLD analysis project Ga0080013, IMG submission 69236) | Marine viral communities from the Pacific Ocean - ETNP_6_85 (SPADES assembly) (version 2) | ecosystem: Environmental > Aquatic > Marine > Oceanic | place: Pacific Ocean | collected 2013-06-19 | reverse complement strand
ACACAAAGTATTGAAGATAACGTATCTTCTATTATTCATACTACACAAAATTCTAAGATGTATGCTATTCTAACCGCTTATGATGCGGCATTGGGAGCTACAATCAAAGATGTTGAAAAGACATTATATGTCGGTAAATGAAAAGAAATTACCTGAGGACAATGCAAAGGCTATGTCAGAAGTAAAAGTTTCTTTAGGTGAAATCAAGTCAGACCTAAGACTCCTTGTTGGGCTGATGACTAAATAAGGTTATGAATAGTGAATGTCGTAGAACTAGTAGAGCATTTGGGGGTAATGGGAGTCCTCGTATTTTTGTGTGTTATGCTAATTTACAAGTTTGTGAATACAGACAAGAAGGTGGATGTTATGCACCGAAGATTTGATAACTTGAAAGACCAGATTGTTGAAGGTATGGAAGAGACAAAAGATGAGATTCAAGACCTTAATAAGGATTTGTTGAGACAATTTAGAAATGGTGGATAGTAATGAAAGACCCAATGACAGCGTGTGCAATTGCAATTGTAAGTGCCATGATACTGGTATCGGTAAGGCAGGTAGCACCACACGTATTCTGGGGCATACTCATAACTCTATTGATTTATACGTGTCAACGCCACCTAAAACAAAATGGATTTTCGTGGACAACGTGGAACAAGAAGTAACGAATAGACTTAGAGGAACGAATAAAAAGATATGTGGATAAGAAATGAACGGACAAGAGCTGACTGATTGGAGAGACAACTTAAAAACTGACTTGGCTGAGGTCAAAACTGATGTCAAATGGATTAAGAGCTATCTTGGAAAATTGGATGAGCGACAATCTGACCTTACGAAGCAGGTGGCGTGGCTTCGGGGGCTGGGTTCGCTTGTTGGCGTTATTCTTGGCTCTGTTCTTGCTCTGGTTAGTTCTGTAGTATTTGGATAAATGATAGGATGTGGGAAACAGTATTCATAGCAAGCATGTGGACTTATTGGTTCAGCGAGGGATGCACAGAGGGGTACACCTTCGCAAACTCAGACAGAAGAAAAGAAAATAAACTTATTTGCGAGCATAAAGGTAAGGGTGAAGGGGTACTAGATTACCATGCTTGGAGACTTGGAGAAAATATTGGTACAGTTGGAGCTATTGCTAGTACTTATATGGTTTCATCCGAACCATTAAATTTTGCCATGTTATTGGCGGGTTCATGGCTTACAGGAACTTGGATATATGAAAGAGCATTAAATCATGTTTTTTCTAATAACCTGTTTCCACAAAAACCCCCATATAGTTTAATGGGGTTAGAAATCCCTCGTAATCAGCTTATTGAGGGAATCCTCACTGCTGGTATTGGAACAGTATTAATCATAGGAGGTCTATAATGGACTGGATGATGGAACATTGGCAATATGTAATGATTGGTGTTATGGTAATGGATAAAGTCGTCGCCATGTCGCCGAGCAAGATGGACGACTTAATTTGGTCGTCTATGAAGAAAGTTTTGATGGGCATGAAGGTAATGAAGAAAAAATAATGCCCTTTTATCAGGAAATAAAGAAGGTTATTGAACGGGAAGGTGGCTATGTAAACGACCCTGATGACCCCGGCGGGGAGACCAAGTACGGTATTTCTAAAAAAGCATATCCAAAGGTTGATATAAAGAATCTTACAATGGATGATGCCGTAGAGATATATAAAGATGAATATTGGTTACCAGCAAAAGTTGAACGATTACCTGATAAATTACAAGGTCAGTATTTTGATATGGTTGTAAACCAAGGTATAACAAAATCTGTTAAAATATTACAACGTGCTTGTAACGGAAAGAATAAAGATAAGATTAAAGTAGATGGTAAAATTGGGCCTAATACAATTAAAGCTGCTACTAAATTAGAGGATGATAGATTAAGAGCCTATAGGATGATGGAATATGCTAGATTGGCAATTACCCGACCAAAGCTAGAAAAGTATTACTACGGTTGGTTTAGGAGGGCTATGCATGCCTAAAAACTTTTACTACCTCAAGAGCTTTGATGGCGGTTTCGTGGATGCGTTTAATCCAAGGGATATACAAGACAACGAACTTAGCGTTGCCCAAAATGTGATACTGGATGAGCGTAAGACCATAAGGACGCTGGGTGGTGATACCTCACATGAGGATATTACCGATAGTCATGTTGGCCATCTTGCCGGGGGAGCTGGTGTATATACTTTTGGCTCAGACCATTTAAAAGGTTCTGCTTCTAATGATTATGGAGAAGATTGGCTTGCTGTTTGCGATGCGAAAACTGGTACAATAGACCTATTTGATGTAAGTAGCGGTACTTTTACTTCCAGCGTAATAGATTTAGGAGGAACTCAGTCGTTGGCTATTAATAGTGCTTCTAATAATCTCACCCTTGCCAACGGCACTGACACATGTACGGTAACTGCTGCGGGAAGCGCAAGCTTTGATGATACCTTCAAGCCGGGAGATGTTATTCAGATTTCTGGTTTATCAGGTGGGTTGCTTACCAGTAATATGAATGATATGTTTGTTAATGCTGTATCGGATACGGTACTCACATTGAATAAAACATTTCCCGCAGAAGGCACCTCGTCATCTGGTACTATAACATTTAGGATGCTGACTCAGGCTGTATACTATTTTGTTGATGAGGCTTTAAGAATATCGGACGCTTCGTTTAGCACAAGCAATCAAAATAAATGGTACGGCTATGTTAAAAGAAAGCATTTTGATGGAATAACTCCCGGTGGAAGTGCGGACTCTTATGACAACTGGTTTTCTAACGATAACGACCTTGCTATCCCCACGGTGGGTGTGGTTGGAGCTGGTTATCCAACTGCCGGAGCCGGGTACAATGTGAATTTTTCCTCAGCGGATACCGGGGTGTGGGATGGTTCTGAATATCAGATAGCTATGACTCATATTTATGACGGGAACCAAGAATCGCTTCTTTTTATTCCATCTTCCAGTAATACATTTACACCAACGGCTAATCAGAATCTTACAATCAATCTTCTGGCGACAGCTCCTTTTGATGAAAGGAAAAGCGGTGGACGGATTTACATTAGGAAGAGTGGTACTGATTATCCTTGGTCGCTTCTTGTGGATATTGACCTTACACGTGGAGCCCGCACCAAGATGGACACGGACTATAAGGCTTGGGCGTTAAACTCTGGAGAGCAGGTAAAGGTTCTAGCCCTTGAGCTTGATGGTGAGAACGTAGAGACGTATGAGATTCTAAACGGCTATACACCGGACGAGTTCGCCAATAGTATAGGTGCTACCGGGGAGGGCTATAAAACCGCCGTAGTGGCGAATAGGCGGTGCTTTATAGCGAACATGAAGATAAAGAACAAGGAAGACGGTGGAGCTTCTAAGGTTCAATATCGTGACAGGATTATGTATACGCCTATCGGAAGGTTTGATACCTTTCCAAGCAGTTTCTTTATTGATGTGACGCAGGGAGATTCTGAGGAATGGGTCAAGCTTGAGGAGTTTTCTGACAGGTTACTCGCCTTTAAGCAGAGAAAGTTATACATCATTAATATTTCGTCTCCGACCTCTGGCGGATGGTTCCTTGAGGATGTTAAAGATTTTGCTGGTATCCGGCATCCTGCTGCCATAGTAAAGACAGAGTTTGGTGTGGTGTGGGTGAACGAATACGGGTGTTATATATACGATGGGCGTCAGGTTAAAAATCTGCTTATTAATAAGGTTAAGGAATCTACTTGGGGAAACTTCATTAAACCTACAAGTATCATAGGATACGTTCCCAAACAATTCTATGTCTATGTATTGAAGGATTGCTTTGCCGATGCTGGTGATGTTTATATCTACGATTTTCGTACAGGTTCTTGGGTCACTGGGCTTTCAGCATTTGTTGACGACTACAACAGAACTAATAACGTGATAGATTGGAACAATAATATGTTGACTGTCTATCAGGCAAAGAACGACGCAACTGAATATTGGGAAAATACTGGAGAGCATTGGGACGATATAAGTGCAGATAACTGGGAAGACCTTACCGCTTCCACGCCTCCTATTTATGTGAAACAGTGGAGTGATGATGCTGCAACTAAGGCTGCTACCAAGATTGATATAAAGACTAAGGACATTGACTTTGAGGCGCCTGCATATACCAAAAGATTGTACTCGGTTATCTGTACCTATAAGAGCAGTGCTGTTCAGGAAGACCCGATTCTGTATTCAACAGATGGTGGGACTTCGTTCACTGCATTTGATGGAGACTTTTCCAGTACGTCGGATTGGAAGACTTTAAAGGCGACCCTTACACGTCCTGTAAGTTGCCAGAGTGTGAGATTGCAGGTTACAAACCCTACAAATAATGGGACGCTTGAGGTCAATGATATGAGTCTTGAGTTCAGACCAGTTAGAAAGAGGATTGCTACTTCGTAATGGCGATGACCCAAGACGAAAGGCGTATGCGGCATCTAAAGCAGGATGTGATAGCTTTTACAGAGAAGCCGCCGTCGATAAAAGATATGACAGAGGGTGAGATACGGTTCTCGCTCTCCGCAGGAAATAATTTAACTATGTATGTTAGAAAAGGAAATAAGCTATGGTTCTCAGAGTTGGCACAAGTGTCCGAAGGAGACTCATTAAGATGGGGGAGTTTTTGAGATGGGTTTAATTGACCAGTATATTGCAAATATAGCTGCCGCTCAAAGGCAGGAACAGGCTCATGTCACGAGCGGAGCTGGGAGGCATGCTATAAGAGACGAGAGTGCTCTTGACAGATGGATGGATACTATAGGTGGTGAGCAGCTTCACGAGGCTGGCAGGCGAAAGAAGAGAGGAGCCAAGGCACAAAAAGCGGGTATTGGAGGTGCTGGACTGGGGTATATGGCAGTATGGTTAGCTAAACAGGCTTTGAAATTAAATCCTGCTACTGCTCCACTTGCTGCAGCAGGAGATGTTGCAGATATTTTATGGAAAGTTGGTGGTGCTCTTGGTGCATATGGAGGTTATAAACAACAATATGGGAAGGTTCCCTATAATTATAGAAAGCCTACTGCACAAGCTCCACAAACTACATTTGGCAAGCCAAAATTTAAAGATATTTTAAGTGACATTGACAGAATTAATATTCAAGGCAAGACAATGGAGGCTTTACATACGGCTGCCGGAGAGGAGATGGCTCAAAAGCTTGGAATGTATTTAATGCCTTGGGGTGACATTGTTGGTCTTGGAATGCCTTCTACGACCGCAGGTGCCCCCGGTTCTCACGGTGCCCAGATGGGAGCATGGCAGGGAAAACAATCTGCAAGCCATGACCCATTACAAGGACTTTATAATCTATTTGGTAAAGGATAAATTATGCCAGTAGGAGATTATTATACAGACGAGCAACAGGCCGAAGCAGAAGCTTTAGGTCTTGACCTTGGAACTCTAGATTACGACCCGTATCAGGGTATAGACTATGGTGATATACCTACGGATGTTAGTGGTCTTATTGCAGGTACTGACCTTGGAGAAGATTATGGTGCGGTATTCGCAGATGATGAAACCTATAAAGCGTGGCTTGGCAAGAAATATGACCTTGACATGGATAAGGTTGGCCAGTATTTCCCAGATTTTCCAGAAGAGCAATACGAAGAGTTATTTAAAGCTTTAGAAGCTAAGAAAACAAGAGAATCAAAGCTTATTGGGGAAGAGTATGGTGCAGGTATTGGTGAGCTTGGAAGGCAGTTAGGTGTTGCCGGGGGAGAATATCTAACCACCTCAAAAGACGTACAGCGAAAGATGGGATTGGCTCAGGAGGGATACCTTGAAGGCATGAAGGGGGCCGGGGCACAGTACGGTCTTGCTGGAGAACAATATAAAGCTGCTGGTACTGCGTATGGTCTTGCCGGAGAGAGATACAGGCGTGCTGGTCAGATGTATGGGCCACAAGGGTTGGCTATGGCAGAGCTTGGACTTGGAGAAAAGCGTGATATAGCCGCATCTAAAAGAAAATTTGCAGAAGGAAGAACACAGCTCCGAGGAACACTTCTAGGTCAGGCTGGAGGGCTGAGAGCCCTTGGTGGTAAGACAGGATTTCGTACTACTGGTGCTCAGGTTGGTGGAGAGACCGCTCTTTATCGTAAAGGTGCTCAGGCATTGTCTGGTCTAGCAGGTGGATACGCTGAAAGGCGGAGGTCAATTGAAGAGACAGGACGTATTGGACGGAGAAAGATTGGCATGCAAATGGGAGAAGCTGGTACTAGTTTTAGAGAGGCTGGTCTTCGCTATGGCGAGGCTGGGACTCAGTATAAAGGAGAAGGTGAGCGTTATCGTTCCAGAGGAGAAGAGTTAAAACTTGGAAGAAAAGCAAGTATTGGTGCTTTAACTACAGAAGGTACAAGGGCGACACAGAGGTATCGTGATATAACTGGTGGACTTGGTACTAAGGTTACTGCGCTTGGTCTACAGAGGGGAAGACAAGAAAGCCTCCTTCAGGAAGCCATTGAATCAGGAATAATGGGAGCAAGGGGACAGGCTCGTGGATTTGTTACAGGTCTGTCAGGTACAGCTCTTGACCTTGCAAGGCTGGGTGCCGAGCAAAGAGGGGATATAGAGAAACGTCCAGATTTAGACACATATGGATATTGGGATGAATATGGAAATTGGGTAGAAGTGGATAGCGGAGAAGTATAAATGGCAACACCGTATAGCGTACCGTCGATAGATGATATTATTTATTCTCGGAGTAGAGTTCCGAGTATGGAGCAGATTACTTTCAATAATCTCTTAAAGGCTATTCAGAATGTGCAAGATGCTAAGGGCGAGAGAGAAGACCGTGAGTTTACGCTACTTAGAGAAGAGAACAGCCGTGACTTTACGAGAGCGCAGAACGAGATTATACGAACAAGGGCAGATAAGGCAGAAGAACAACGCAAACAAGAAAGAAAAGCTACCATTAAAAGGGAAGACGAATACCGTAACCAACAGCGTACAGATGGACTCATTGAAAGAAATCTTAACCTTGCCGATGAATTTATGGATGAGGGGAGATATATACAGGCAGAATCTGCATTGGAGGTTATCGAAAACCATTTAGGCGAAACAGACAGTGATTGGCTCACTGAAGTTAGCTTACTTCAATCGGGTATAGAAGAAGGTAAAAGGGAAAAAACAGGAACGGACAATGCTCGTAAACTGGCAAGGCAGTATACAATGGGTAAAGTTTCCGTTGAGGAAATTTGGGGTGATGAAAATTTTCTTACACATGGTTCTGACGCAGCGTGGAGTACTGTAGTTAATGCATTTGCAAGGGAGCGTTCCCGGAGAAATGTGCTTGAAGATGTTAAAATAAAAACAACAATTGAGGATTTTAAAGAGCAATTATCATTTGCCAGAGAAGACCTTAAAAATGTTGCCGCATTGGGAGATAAAGAAGATATAGAAGCAGCAAGAGTATTTGTTGATGTTTCAAAAGAGAATCTTTTTACTTATATTAACAGTTTAAGCCCAGAGGCAGCAAAAGCCAAAGACGAAGACCCGCTCTCAACTCAAAAGATTTATGAGTTAGATGAAGCGATACCTCTTTGGATTGAGCATCACAAACCATTGAAGATGGAAATCGCTAGTAACCAAAATATTGCTACTATTAAGGCGCTGGTAGAAAGTGGAGACCTTATACCTGATTACAGACATGACGGAACGATAAGAAATCTTGTTTCTCGTCAGGGTGCCCCGCCACGAATCATAGGCGAACTTGACCCGACCAAACTTCCGCTTCCCCATGAGGATGTTCCAACGGTAGAGGACTTACTGGACAGTCTAAAGACAAGTTTTATTGCCAAGAACGAGGCAGGAGTGTTCTCTAAGGGTGAAGGTTTACAGCAGAAAATGTCTTACAATGCTGATATAGGTAAAAACCCAGCTGTAGGAAAAGACAGTCCGGTTTATGTTCCTCAGAATGTTAGGGAATATTATGGTATGACACAGGAGATGTATAAGAATTTGAGTGAGGCTTCTGGAACAATGAGGAATGTCACTTGGAGATTGTCCCTTGCTGAAAAGAATAAAAACAAACAGGGTAGGGTTGGTACCGAGGCAAAAGCACGCCTTCCTCAGTATAAGGCTATTATAAAGAATGCTGAGAAGCAAAGGAATTGGGTTGTAGAGAATCTTAAAACTGCAGCAGAGAGTCTCAATATGGCAATAAAGGATGCTGCTAATGAACGTGATAAGAAAAAATTGGTTAATTTGAGAAATAATATTACAAGAGATTTGGCACTTGCTAGTAAACCTAACTGGTATCAATCACATTATAAAATATATAGAACTCCAGTAGCAGGAGCAGCTTGGTAATGCCGACTCAGTACATAACTGACCCACGCTATCCCGGTATTAAGATACCCGTAGATAGTGTATATCCGTCTAATAAAAAAGAGCTTTCTTCTCTTGACGATAGTTATGCGGACTACATTGTTGCCAGTGCTGATAGAGGTAGGGAGGAAGACGATTGGATGGAAAACCTTCCTTGGTTTATAAAACAGGGATATAATGAGTCCATTCAAGGTGCTGCTTACCAGATTGATAAAGGTAAAAAAAGATTTAACTTAAGTAATTATGACTCCAATATGGTAGAAGACGTGGCGTCGTGGATGGTTCAATATGCGATGCCGTGGGATTTCGCCACCTTGGTCGCAGGGGGAGCCATGGGTGGTGGCGTTGCAAGTGGGGCAACGTCTGTTGTGGCAAAACAGGTAGTTAAAAAATTAGTACTTAACGGCGTAAAGAAGAAGGTAGCAGAGAGGGCAGCGAGGATGGCTGCTGTAAAGACCATTCCTCGTATGATGGCTGGTGCTACCGTTTCTGGTACTCAGTTGGGAACGTATTCAGGTCTTAGAAGTGGACTGGAGCAAAAGGCCGTAACTGGTGATGTTGACCTTATAGAACTTTCCAAGGCCGTTGCTTCCGGTGCTTTTGTAGGAGCATCTATGGGGGGTGTTTCTGGTTTTCTTGCTGGTAAGGGTTTGTCAAAACCTGTAAAGGCAACGGCAGAGATTGGAACTCTTGGAACCGCATCCGCTATCTCTGTTGGAAAGATTCCCGAGCCTAAAGATTATATTGATGCCGCAGGAATGGTGCTTGGTATTAAGGCTGCTGGTGGGATTACAAAGCGTACCGCTGATGCAATTAGCTACATCGGAGGCAAATATAAGATTGATAAGAAGATTACGCCAGAAGAGGCTGCTGTCAAAGCTCGTGAGAGGGCAGCTGAGAAAGAAAAAGTTCGTAAGAGCAAGGAGGTCTGGCACTCACGCTTCGGAGAAAAAAGACAGGTAAAGATTGGTACTCCTTATGAGACTAAGCGTGGCACTACCAAGGTTCCATTGTATGATGCTGTTACTGGTGAGGCTATTCCCTCTGTAACAGAAGCTAATTTCTATAAGCTCTATACCCGTAGAAAGGGACAGATAAAAGAGACATCCGGTCTAATTAAGACCGTTGACTTTGAAAAGAAGAGCAAAGGACACAAGAGATTGTCTCAGAATCTTGACGCTATGGTTGAGACAGAAGCATTGTTGCCTGCACATAAACAGGTTTTAATGGAGGTGCTAAGAAATACAGGTTCCAAAACCATGGATAAGTTGGTCTCTGAGAGTTCCGGCCATTTGAAGAAAGTCCCCGGTCTTTACGTTGAAAATGTTAGAGGAGCGTATCAGCCAACAATTCGTATTAAGAAGGGGTATGGCACCGAGGTTAAAACTCGTATAAAAGAGAACCCCACAAGCCTACATGGGTATAGAGATGCAGGAAGGACATTCTTACATGAGTTTGGTCATTATTCTTATTATACTTTACTTAATCCCAAGCAGAGACAGGCTGTAGATAAGCTCTATAATTCTATGAGTCGTCAACAACGCAGGGATTATTTTAAATCTGCTGGTCTCCCAGAGCATGCATATAAATATTACGCTAAAAATAAAGCTGAGTTCTTTGCTCAGGCATTTGCAGAGTATGCTATTGCCGAGAGGGTTCCTGCCGCTGCCTATGCTCCTCTTTATAAGCAGACACTTTCAAAACTCTCTGAGTATGTAAGGGGAGTTCATGAACGTAAGGGTCTTTACGAGCGTGGTAAGGGCGAGAAGTACGACCCGATTACTGGTTTAATGTCAGGCGTATTCGATAAGGTTCTTGGCAAGGAGAAGCCCAAAGGTAAAAGGGCAAAGACAAATCTCAGGGAGTCACGAATTAAGTATGTACAGAGCACAGCTCTTGGCGACAAAGGATTAAAACTGAGTCGTGAGAGCTATGAAAGCTTGAAGCGTACTGTTGTCGGAGCGGAAAAACCTATAAAACTTAAGGATATGACTGATAGTCAGCTCGTTGACATGGTAAATCGTGTGCAGCTTGAGCGTGACGTGATAAAGATTACTAAAGATTTACTTGACAGTGGTGCTAACATTCCAGAGATTGCCAAGAATGAGAGTTCTTTACAGCGTGTGTTCGCTCCCTTGCGTCCCGCTGGGAGAAGACTTGAGAGGTTACCAGAGGGAAGGGAGCTCTCTAAGCTTATAGAAGATGCAGAGTTAACTAAAAAGCGTGCGGAGGGTGAGTTCTTTGATATGTTGAAATCAGCTGGCCTGTTTCGTTTGTTTGAAGGCAAGGCGAAAGGTCGTAAACGTGGAGAACAAATCTCTGCAGATATTGAGAACCCCAAAATAAAAACAGAATATAATAAAGTTCTTGACAAGATGTATTACGAGTGGGGCTTGGAGATGAAGAAGATGGGGGCGGATGTTCAGCCGTATGAAACGAATTATCTATCTCGAATTTGGAAAGAAAAGATTTCCCAGATTGTATTTGATGATATGTTGACAGCCACGCAAAAAATTAAAGGGCTGCACTCTGCAGTTGCCGGAGACTTAAAGCTTACCAAGGCAGAGAGGGGAATGTTAAATAAACAGATAGAAGTGCATTCCAAAAAATACTTTTCTGATACTACCAAGGGTGCGTTGGAGCTTATAAGGAGAGAAAGGCCAAGTGCTACCGGGGGTCGGATGGATTACTTTGAAGCGTTTGAGTTGTTAAAGCAAAATGCTTACAGGGAAAAGTACGCTACCTTTGGTAACCTTGAGAAGCCACGAAAAGCATTGAAGGCTCCTGAACATTTTTACGAGAAGGACGCACGTATTATTCTTCCCCGATACAGTGCTAAACTAGCCAGTAGATATGCCTATGTTAAACATTTTGGGGCGAAGGGTGAGAAGGCTAACAAGCTTATTAAGAAGATTGAGGCGCAAGATGCCGAACTTGGCTCCCTTGCTGGTAATGTATTTAATCAATACTCTGGTATGATAGAGCTTGACCCTGCCTATAATTACAGTGGTAAGATGAGAAAGTTTATGTCTGATGCTATGAGTTTTCAGGTTGCCACAAAGATTGGTTTTGGATTTGCTACCATACCTAATATAACCCAGACTTTAATATCCACTGCTCAGGAAGCTGGGTACTGGCGTACCCTTAAGAGTGCGGTCAAGGTTGCTATGCCGACTAAGGCTGGGAAGGAGAGAAGAGACCTTATAAGACGTTCCGGCTCTACCGTATATAGTGTATTACAGCAGTTGTTTGGTTACGAGCACCCTGCTTTGATGGGTAAGTTCGCAGATAAGATGACATTTGTATCCGGGTTTAAGGGAATTAACAAGGTTAATAATATGGTTGCAGCTTCCACTGCGATGGACTTGGTTCCTCAGTTGCACAAGATAGCAAATCAGGCAAAGCCCGGTGTAAAAATAAAGATTTTAGGAAAAGAATTTTCCCGTCGTGGATGGGCTAGAGAGAAATTAAAAGACTTTGGAGTTGACTGGAAAGCAGAAAAGGTTTCAGAGGATATGTTGTTGAGGTCAATGGTAAAGTTTGCAAAGAACACACAGCTTCAGAAGAATGTACTTAAAGACCCTGAAATGTTTAATATGCCTAGGGCAAGACCTTTGTTCACCTTTAAAAGATTTGCATATCGTCAGGCAGTATATCAAAAGGATGTTATGACGAGAGAGCTGAAGCGTGGCAATCTTATGATGCCGTTGCGTTTAGGTGCCGCAGGCTTAGCTGGTGGTGAGTTTGTTCATTGGTCTAGAAATATGATAAAAGAGTTATGGAGCGGTGAGCCAGTGTACCGTGAGAATGAGGAAATGTTTGGAAGGATGGTTGAGAACTTAGCTGCTGTCGGCTCCTTTGGTGTGGTAACGGATATTGCTGCTGCAGAGTCACGCGCTTCTTCGGTAGGTTTTACTCTTACGCCTGTTCTTATATCGGATGCATATAGGGTTCTTGATATATTGGTGGATTTTGAAAGAGACCTTGAGAATGATTATGGAATTGGCAACTCTCTACATAGGAGCGTGATAAGGGTAGCTCCGCTATTTGGTGGTCAGGCAAGGGAGCTTGCCAAGCAGATTCAGCCGGGTAGTCAGAAAGAAAATAGAATTAAGAACATGCGTGGAAGGGTAAGGACAGATGCATTGGATTTAATTATTGATGCTATCCAGCCGGGTGTTTCTAGTGAAGACAAGAGACAGAAGCTTGACCTTGCAAAGTCTCGTATTAAACAGTGGAACACAGAGTGGGCTTCTAGGGGTTATGAATTATCACCAATGGATACTGGAATGACCGAAGTATATAAAAGAATCAAACTTAAGAAAGAGAGAAGTAAGTAATGGCAAGAGAGCAATGGAGTGATGAGGTATTATTTGACCCAGCTCATCCGCCAGAAAGCGGTGGGGCGGAAGACTATGGTGGTGACTCAGGTGGTGGTGGAGGCTATACGCCACCCGGAGATTCGGCAAGTATAGGATATGGTGTCCCAGAAGACTACGAAGGAGATACTGGCCTTGGCGGTGGTTTTGTTCCACCGGGCGGAGGTCGTTATATTCCACCGGGTGATGATTCATCACTGTTAAAACAAATTGATTTAGGATATGACCCCGATTGGGAAGCTGGTTGGGCAGAAGACAGTCTTCTTAGTCAGTTACCAGTTACACCAACTGGAAGTCGTGAAGATTATGAGAAGTATAAAGAGGAACAAGGGCCTGCCCCATACACTCCAATAGAAAGCACCGAAAGTGGTGCAGAAGAACTTGCTGATTGGTGGCTTGAACAGCAACGAAAGGATAAAAAGGATGGAGGCGTTAAAAAACTTCCACAGCTAGAAGGAGGAAATTGGTGGGATAAGTACTCCGATTGGGATGCTAATTCTGAGTTTTTTACATGGTTGGAACAGAACAAAGGGATGCAATTTGGTGCAGGTTTTAATTTCGGTGATGAAGACGAAGGGGCATGGAATAAGTACTGGGATGAATACCAAGCTTCACTCTTAACTACTGACGTTGTAGACGATGATGATACCAATTGGTGGGATAAGTACTCCGATACGGATACTTACTCTGAGTTTTTTACATGGTTAGAGCAGAATAAGGGGATGCAATTTGGTGCAGGGTTTAATTTTGGTAACGAAAGTGAAGAAGCGTGGGATAAATATTGGGACGAATATCAGACTTCATTAGCACCTCCACCTCCACCTCCACCTCCACCTCCACCTCCACCTCCACCTCCAGATGATGGTTGTTTTGTAGCCGGAACAAGTATACAAACGGTTAATGGTATTGTACCTATTGAAGATGTTAAAGAAGATGATATTGTCAAATCATTTGATTTTAAATCTAATGCCATCAAAGATTCTAAAGTAACTGAGATATTTACTCATAAGAATCATAAATATATTATAATTAATGGTGTAATAAAAACCACATCAAATCATCCGTTCTATTCAAGGGGTCACTGGAAGGCAGCCGGAGACCTGTCCATCGGAGATAAGATACTTCACGTAGACGGAGTGGAACACACCGTTGATACTATTGAGCCCGGAGATGAGCCAACAACAGTATATAATTTAGAGGTAGATGGGACTCACAACTATTTTGCTGAAGGTTATTTAGTACATAATAAGAAAAAAGATTGGAGAAAGAAGTATGATGTAACCCTTGACAAGTGGCTTGCAAATAGAACAGAGCAAGACAAAATTCGAGTTGGTGGTACTTTAGGCTTACTTGGACAGGCAATTCTTCCGGGTCAACAAGCACCGGGTATACCCAATTACATGCAACAATGGCAGAACCTTCCCACGGCAACCCCTCGTACCGCTGTTGACCAGTGGTCTACGCTCAACATTCCAACACCACCCAGTTCAATCTATGAACCAGCTCCGGGTCTAAACTTTCAAGATTTGATGTCCAATTGGGCTGGATACACTCCACAAGCGGGTGGTGGCGGTGGTCTTCCATTCTACTCACAGGGCTCAATGCAAGAGCTTCTTAGGCGTCTTGGTGGGCGATAATGCCCATCGACAAGAAGGGTGACCTAACTCTCGGCGAACTTCTAAACCTAGGGGTTCAACTCCAAGACCTATTCGGTCAAAAGCAGGCATACAGCTATGCCCAACCAGATGTATCTGGTGTTGCACTAGGCGACATTGAGCAACCATCTGAGCCGGGAATTTATCCTACACCTAAAAAATCTATCGGTAGTCGTGCCCTTGATGTGGCTGAATTTCTTACAGCTCCGGTTACTACTGAAGGATACAATCCAATACGTAGTATGCGAGAGTCTGAGACTGTTCTACAGGGACTTGGGCATTTACCGGGAGCTTTAATCACTTTAGGTGCGTCTGGATTTGGTATGAAGAAGGTTGTGGGTGCTACTGGAAGAAAGGTAGGAGGCGAAATCGCTACAAGGACTATTGACCCAACTACGGCAGAATTTGTCAATCAGATTGCTGACATTAAAAAGCTAGTTAAACAAGACCCCAAGCTCTTCCTTTCTAAATACCATAAGTTATATGAAAAAATGAGAGGTATGTGGAAAACTGATTTGGCTTCCCACGGAGTACCAAGCGAACACATTAGCCGCTCTCTTGCTTCTAGGGACGTTTCTGATTTTGCATTTAGAAAAGCCTTTGGCCTCTCTCCTACAAAGCGTGCATCTAAACTGGTAAGTCGCACCGGAAAAAGAAAATATAAACTTAAAGAAGATGTACCGGAAAACTTAGATTCTATTGAGGCAGTAGTAGAAGATATACAGTCTGAGAATCATCCTATATTTGCAACTTATGATAAGACATTAACCCCTGTCTTGACAAAAAAAGGTCAACCATCTTTGCAAATGAAATATCATGATAGGTACGATTTTGACTGGAATCCCGGAGAGCTAAAGGAGAATTTAAAATTTGTCAAAGAGATAAAACGCGACTATTTGGGTAAGCATCTTCCATGGACTACTCTTAAAGGGCGATTGCGGCATTTATCATATATGGCACAGCGTACAGCCGCAGAAAAACTTACAAAGCCTCTTACATTTGAGGGGACTTTAAGTGGGGACAAGGTTTGGGACGTTCTTAAGCGCAAGCAAGCTGCGCTTAGAGAAAGGACGATACCCGGAAATACATATAGTCGCCCCCATGAGACCGTATTAAACTATATAACTGGAAAATATGGCTGGGGAGGAAAGATGACAGAGAAACCTAGCAAGAAGTGGTTACAGTCAATGCAGGACTATTTTAATGCAAATATGGGTTATGCTGGTACTAGAAAGTGGTCTACCATGTCGCTTAATGACTGGCATAGAACCCTAAAAGAGCTTGGATACGGTGTAACACCATCCGGAACGGTTATTAAATGGGGAAAAGACGCTAAAAGAATGTATAAAGAGAGATTCAATACCGAATGGTACTGGAAAGCGGTACAATAATGAATCCCAAATAAATAATGCCACACGGTTTTCCACATACACAGACCGCTGTAGCTGACCAGACTGTTGTCAGGATGGGGGATTTAATGCTTGACATGCCGGAGGATACCACTCCGCAGGAGACATCTGCATTGTCCTCTTTTTTTATGTCTATGCTGGAACCTGCTCCCGGCTTTAATCCTATTCAAGATATTATACAGTCTCCCACACCTTTTAAGGAGGCAGCACGCAAGGCTCCTTTCCTACCTATGGTTGCTGCTATGGCAATTGGTGGTGGTAGCGGTAAGAAGAAGGTTGTTAAGGCTGGTGCTAGGCGTATAGAATCTAAGAAAACAGTGGATAAGCTACTAGAAACGCTAAAAAGAAATGAAGAAGGGCTTTGGGATGAGTATAAGATGTCCGGTAGCGTCTCGGGTGTACAACGTGGCGGGGGAACGATTGGGCACAAAACCAATTATTCGATACGGTCTGATAGGGAGATGGATGAAATACGACACCATATTTCAGTTAATAAGCCTGAAGGCATGGCTTCTGTAGATTTTGTAAAACAAGGTGATGAAATAGGCATTGGTACGCTTGAGTCGTTTGGTTCACAGAAACCGGGCCAGAAGTTGGTGGAAGAGGCGATTGAGGGGAAGCCCATACGTATGCGTCATAGTATACAGAGGCAGTCTGCTCTCAACGAATTACTTGGAACGGTTGCAGAGTATGCCAATAGAGGAGATATTATCCATCCGGGAAGCCTTACATCAGATTCGTTTACCATGATAACCAATGCTCTAAGGAAAGGCGCACTGAAAAAGAAATTTAAAATTGTAACTGGAGAAGACCTTAAGGTTATGATTAATAAGGGAAGCTTACCCGAGGGATGGACTGCGGAAAGAGCACGTGAAATGATTGAGGGGGTAGAGCGTTACGGAACCAGAAGACTCTCCACGGGAGGTGACCTTAACTATACCGATGCTTTTGGGTCACTTGGTAGAAAAAAGAAGGACTTGGCGACTTCAACGGATATGATACTTGCCCTAAGTAAGGGCGGGAAATGGCAGGCTTCGTTGGGGGGCATGGAAAAGCTTCTTAAAGACATTCAACGGCTGGGCATCGAATCAAAGAGGATTGCAAGGAAAGCACCAAGAAATATGGATGCAAATGTTAGCAAAGATTTTACAGAACGATTACAAGAAAGTAAAAGCGCAATTAAAAAACTTCAGGATGCGTATTGGACGATTGCCGAAAGAACGTTTGGCAAGAGGGGAGCAAGGAAACTAAATGAGGCCCAAAGAAATGATATATGGGAGTATCTAATGGAAAACAGGGCGGTTTCAGAGAGGGCAACGGACTCCATTGTTGACCTTCTCGAGATACAAAATGTGTTTGAATATAAACCATTCGCTATTATAAAAAAATAAGAGCCGCCAGCACAGCATACAGGGAAAGGTTAAACCTGTATCTTTAGTTCCGCTGTGCCAGCGACCTTTAAAAGCTCACTCCCGTTCAAA
>Ga0080013_1003306_pt1 | contig 17251 bp, 8 predicted proteins | sample ETNvirenome_6_85_FD_69236 | JGI IMG/M metagenome (GOLD analysis project Ga0080013, IMG submission 69236) | Marine viral communities from the Pacific Ocean - ETNP_6_85 (SPADES assembly) (version 2) | ecosystem: Environmental > Aquatic > Marine > Oceanic | place: Pacific Ocean | collected 2013-06-19 | reverse complement strand
CATGACGTTTCACCGCATCCGCTGTCGTCGCCCCAGTCTTCAAGTAGAGTGGTTTGCAACTCCTCTTTGATTATTTGTTTAAGTTTGGACTTATTTAGTTTCATTCTTTTGCTCCTTATTATAACAATCTTCTTGTGGGTTCTGCTTTTTAAGTAAATAGTAGCCAGCTTTAGCAATTACCACTGAATCTGCCATATCATAATATTTAGGCTTCGGATTGTTTTTTGATGTATATTCTACATTAAAATCTGTCTCATTGTCAAGTAGCCATTGTATGACAACTTTCTTTGCTTTCTGGCCTCTGTGTATTTTTATCCCGCAAAGCTTGCGTGCTTCGTTTGCTCTCACATAGTTTGGAGTGAGTTTGAATATATCGTAACAAAGCCACGAAACGACCCCATTAAACTTTTGAAGGATCGCCATTGTTTTGGCGGAGGAACCTCCAGAATTAAAGAACATAAATGGCTCTTCAATATAAATTTGGTTAATGGGATACTGTGCTTTTAGAAAGCAAAGCTCATCTTTTAGGAACTGTGCTTTATCAAAATGATTCTCGAACTTCTTTTTGTTGCGCATGTCCCACGCATCACATCGAAGAATTTTACCTTCAAGGTCTATTACCGTATAACCAGTAATGCTGGTTGAAATATCTAATCCTAATATCATATTTGTTCTCTAGATGTCTAGCTTTAATTTGAAAGTGAGTGCACGATCTTCAGTTTTCTTTACAGGAGTGGCTAATTTTGCTACTGCTATAAGATTTCTTTTGTCGTCGTATATTCCTATTTTACTAATAAATGTTTGTTTTGCAAACGATGCAGAAAAATTACAAAATGAACTGCTTATGGTGTTTTTTATTGGGATCCCAGCATTTTCAGAAAATACATATGAATTCATGGTAGTGGGCAAAGAAGCGCTCTCATATAATTTAAATGTTGGATTCATAGAGTGATTCAATTGCCCCTTTGGCGCGATTGCATCCATCATTATCGTAGAGATTTCATTGGTGCCTTTAAATTCGACTTGAAAGCTGGCGGAAACTGTCAATGAAGAGTCCGAGTTGTCGTTAGCGCCAGCAGCGAAATCGCACCAGCGCGCTTGTCTAGTTGCGGGCCCGGGCGGGCTTGAATACCCAAAATCATATGAAGCTGGTGTTAAATTCCAGCTGCCAGTTAATACTACAAACCCCTCATTATATAATACAACGCCGGCCACCTCATTAGATCCGCTAGTTTGCGCATGGGCCGTACCGCTAATTTGTATTAGGGCGCCATTTTTATTTGTATCTTTAACTTGCGCCACCATGGTCCCAGTAATATAAAACTTCAAATCGACAGTGCCGGGCTTTATTCCACTATCAAAGAAAATAGACGGGATGCTTACTAAATTAACTTCTTGTAGTCTCTTTTCACCAAACGACGAAGAGTAGGCATAGTGGGGGCTCAAATAGGTATAATGATTTAATGTATTTTTTAACGCCAGTATGTGCGATGTTGCATAAGAACTTCCGGTGCCATGGCCGAATGGAAATCTTTCTCTCGTAATGCTTGCAGACATGGGATAAGAGCTAGAAATTACATCCCCATATTGAAAATTAGTAGTGAAATTAGGAACTGTCCCGATAGATATCAAACTGCCATCTTTTGTAGCAAAAGGATAAATTGTGTTATCGGACGCTCGATCAATATTCAATTCATATAAACTTACATAGCCTGTGGGCACCATTGTCGTATTGTCAACGTGGGCGCCTGAAATATTATATTGATTATTAAGATATATCGTCCCGCTATAAACATTGAACTTATACTCGGGGTGCGTCTTTAATGTATTTCGAAGAATGTCCTTCGTTTTAAATTCATAATAGGGCATAACATTAGTAATCTAATCTAACACGTAAAGTGAGTTCGTTACTAGGAGTTTTCTTTAAAGGCTCTGATAGTTTTGCAACTGCCAGAAGTTCGTTACTAGGCGAATATAAACCAATTGTTGTAATATAAGAAACGGGCTGCGCAAATGGTTGGTTCCCTTTTACTATAATCTTGCTGGCACTTAAATATGTGGGATTTGAAGAATAGTTATAGTCTCCAACATTCGCTCTGCAAAAATAAATTGTTGAATTTAATTCCGTAGTATTGTTAAACTGAATATTTTTTAAACGGTTTCTTACGCCATCAGAAAACGACTGAATGGTGGAAGCGGTCAAAACTGCGAGGTAGCTAGAGGTGTCGTATGAGGCGCCGGGCGCGCCGAAGCCACAATAATCATTAGGAGATAAGAAATCATCACTAAAAATACTCGAAGTTATAACCGCAATTCCCGCTTGATAATATAGATGGCCAATAGCACTATTGGCATTAGGAGTGGCAGAGCTTGTATAAAGTAGCCCATATTCACCCGTAGGAGAGTTAACTCTAAAGGTTGTATCAGCCCCATAATCACCTATTGTAAGTTGACTGCTGGTTGCTGTTGGTGTGCCTCCGGTCATGAAAATCGCAGTAAACGATCCTTTTTTAATTTCGTCTTTGTTGAGGAGGCGCGCAAAGTTAATGAAAAATGTATCATGCATTTTTGTGCCGCCGGATTGAATATCTCCGTCCTGATCAAAGGGGCGGATATTGCCGCTTGGATCATATGATACCAGAACTTGTGCCATTTGATCATAAATGTTGCGCTTTTTAGAAAGCTGAGTAGTGATATATGCCGCCGCTTGGCTTCCCGTGGAAGCTCCGACTGTTAGGTCAAAAATATGGTTTGCAGAAGAGCTTAAATAGGGGTAATCATAAATTGATTGAAACATTCCATGCGTGTAGTTCTTGATATTATTATCGGAATAGGTTCCAGAAACAATTGTCCCAGTTATTGGGATTACTTCGTGAAGTAATGATCTTGCCGATGCAATGTCATTGTTTAAAAACGTTTTAAATGTAGTCGCCATATTTTTCTTCCTTTATGTTAGCTGCTCTTCTTTATATATCTAACTGGAATATCTAATCTATATCCAGTTGTCGCACCAGTAACCCTAATTATAGAATCTATAAATTTATAAGTGACACTATCATATGTAAAACTGCTCCCAAGCTTATTAAACAGAAAAGTGCTCGTTCTCAGATTAGTAGAGGATTTTATTCTAAAAACCAAGTGGGTGCCGCGTGGCCCTGCAATTGCTGTGTTTAATGGGTCGTCGGTTGAATTCTTCCCCACCGGTGCCGGATCTGTATTTACTACATACGCCGACATGTCTGATAAATAATAGCTCGCAATATTATCATCGTCAATAAAGGAAAACCCTTGCACAGACACACCTGCATTGGCCGAGATTTTTGGGTCCATTCCTGTCACTATAGAGCCAAAACGATTGTCGGATTCCACAATGTATTGATTTTCTTGTAGTTCTGCATCGATTTTATAAGTATTGGAGATTTCTGTTGTGTTTAGACCTTGGTCGCACCTAACGTTAACACTATTGACACCGGGATTGGTACCATCGATATAGCTGCCTAGGGTTGTATCTGCGGCAAAAGCCGCTTGAGTGTCATAATCTACAGCCACGACGACAGAGCCAGAGCCTACTGAATTATTAAGAGGAGGCACTGTATTATTTGTCTCGGTCTTGTTATTCAAAACTATTACTGGCAAATAAAGAATGTTGTTGTTTGTTAGCGTCATCAGCTTTGATTTCATGGTAGCGGTGTTGTTTGTAAAGGCTTCGAGAATGGGGGTTTGTAAAATTTCTAAATCATAATATGCGGATCCGCTGCTGTTTGACGCGTTATAATTGCTATAATCAATCTCGTCATCGCTGAAGGCGTACTTTGTGATTCTAAAAGAACCGTTGCCTTCTGCTAGCCTTTTTCTACCTGCGTCTGTTAGGACCGCATCTAGAATAATATCTCCACTGTTATCTAAAAACGCCATAATAATGCTCCTTTACTTTAAATAATTAGTAAGTTTTTTTTGTTTTTTCACTCTTAATTAACATTTTCCTGGTATCAGTTTATCTTCTTCGCCCATGGTAACTTGATTTTCTGCGGCTCTCAAGGTTGGACTATTTATCGTAAGATTTAAATCAAACTTTTTTCCTGTTTTTTTACTAGTGAATCTAAACTTAAAATTTTTCGACCACACAGGTTTCAAATCTGGGTCTCCGATGTGTTCCTGCAGCCAACTTGTATCTAAATCTGTTATAGAATTGGGGTACTCACCTTTCGCTAAAATTGCAGCATCATCTAAATACGATTGTTTAAAAGAAGGTTTAATCTTTATATATTTCATTAGCTTTTTCATTGTGTCTGGTGGGTTTTCTTCCACCTCTTCAATAAAAAACATCTCTATTATAGTATAAGGGGCTTCACCTTCTCTTGCCACAACCCTGACTTGATAAATAGGAGATGGATTAGAATAGCTCTCATGTACATCCTTTTCGCGAAATGTATAATAATAATTCTTATTTGGCCTGATTGTATCATCAATATGCCCAAACGCTGCCGACCCTCCTAATATTGCTATTCGATAATTTGCTATTGGTGCAAAGTCTTTATATGAAAAAGGTTTTTGATCAGTTCTTAAAACTTCTATTTGACCACAGAAATCATCACTTTTAAAAGTTATTGGCCCCGTAAGCTTTCGTTGATTTTTTCTAAGCTTGTTTATATGTTTTACTTCATCTTCGTCAATGGCGATGGGTTCGATATCATATTCTCCTACATTAAAGTTAGTACTTAACAAAACTTTATTTTTTTCACCGTACAAAGGGAGCGGGGACGCATCAGGAAAGACAGGCGGCTTAGAAATAATAGGAGTGTACTCTAAATTTTCTGGGTGCATCTTTGCTTTGTTGGGGTCCCATAAATTGTCCGGCGTCAAGACAACACTAAATTTCATTGCGTCATGCATAGTAACTCGTGTATTGAAATAAGGCACTCTCATAAGATAGACGGTGGGAGCATATTTGTAATCTTGCTTCCAGTATGAATCTTGGTTGAGCTTTGTAACGCCAACACAAGACACGCCTTCCTCACATTCCTTTTGGGTATTTATTGGATATGCTTCTGGATACGCCGCATATTGGTATTGTGTGCCCACCACAAATGTGTGGGCATATATTTGATAATAATATTCTTCATCGTATTTAATCTGTGTATCAACATATTTAAGTGCTTCCATATCAGAAACGTTTGGTAAAAAGATATTTTGTACAAAAGCTCCTTTTGCTTGAGTTTCGGAATCATAGCGAAATTTCACTATTTCATAGAATAAAACTTCTGAGTATGCCTCTTTGCCATTGTATATTTCTCTCACACTTCTTACTTTTTCTTTAATAAGTTTATTAATCTGGTTGCGGGCGTTAGCCCATTTTATATTGTTAACAAATTTTAACGACCCGATTCCCTCTCTTCCAAAAATGGGAGGTCTTACCACATGTTCGGCGGCGCCGGTCCCCCCATCATAGACCTTGTGATTGAAATTTAAAAGCTTATCCTTCATGTAATATTTATGGCCGGCCGGGAGTGCGCCTCCTCCTAAATTGGGGAATTCCGGATCTAATAAGATTTTATTTAACCAAAATGTAGCCAACGGATCCGAATAAAGGCTGTCTTCCCACGCACCAACTTTTCCAAAATCTTTTCTTATAAAAGAATCTTTTTTAATTATTGCTGCGCGCGTCCACAACCCCTGCATTGCGCTAGAGTCATGACTTCCACGAGGCTGCATAGATGCCATAAACGCTTGCATGAATTGGTTGAAAAACTTTGATTTTTTAAGTATTTTTCCGACCTTACCGCTGTTAGAAGCCGGTATTTCTATATCAACATACATGGGAAAAAGTTTTTTAAGCTTATCAGCTTCTTCTGTTAATTCTTTTATGTAGGCAGCGGATATACCAGTTGTATAATATTTTTTTGAAGTTTCATGATATTGAACAGTTCTGGCGGCAGGGTCTCCCCACTGATCGTCTTGTGCAAATGTGGAGGCATGCTCTAGTTGAGTTGCAAAATCATTTAAATATTTTTTATGCAATGGAATATTGTCTTCTGCAAGGGTGGCTTGTTTTTTCCACACTTGCAACGTATTGTGTGCCTCTGATACCCTTTGGAGCCTCGCGCCTCCCGTCCATTTCCACTTCACCCCTGCAGGATATTGCCATTGATCTGCATACTTATACTGATTCGTTGGGATGGACTCATCAATTGTCATGTCAGAAATCAAGCCATATATATTTGGTAATATTGTTTCTGGTAAGCTTACCTTTGTATTTGTAGCTGCGCTATCAATTTCAAGATCGTGTACAATTTTTTCGTACGGCTGCAAATAATAATTATAATGTGGGGTGACTCTTACCGGGTCTGCGATTCCTGTTTTGTCTCCAAGGCCCGCCTCATACGCAACCTCAGAAAAAGATTTGTTTATCGTAAACCTAGCGTCCCGAAAGGAATGTGGTTTTAACACCATTGATTCTTTGACTTTAACAAGCTTATCGTTATAAAGCTGCAATCTTTCTTCTTCCGATTGATCTAGTGTTTTTGGAGCAATGAAATCTGCGCTCACTTCAAGAGTCTCTTCAAAAGTATATTTAAGTGAATGAGCTGTGTCACCATCGGCCCATGAATATTTCTTTTCAACGGGGGCCTCGGGTGTTTTCCATGCATACGCCCACCACACATTGTTTGGTGGAACAAGAGCACCCGGATGTAATGAGGTCAGTGCTGAAACGCCTGTTTTAAACTGAATTGTGTGACCTGGTGTGTCTTTAAAGCGATCATCTATGAAAGTTGAGATGTATGATCTTAAAATGTCTACGGTAGGCCGCTGTTCCTGTGTATATGAAAAAGGGTGCGGCGCCTCCGAGAATAGGTCCGTATTGGTATATTCCGTGCGCAGCCAGTTTACTTCCAGGTAATAGGCCGGCCCTTCCTCGCCGGAGGCAAAGGGAGGGTCATAAGGAATATATCTAGGTGGGGTGACATCTCCCTGCCCCGGATGGAGAGCACCTTCTTCGCTTAATCCCCAATCTCTAGCGACTCGTATGGCCGTATCTCGCTTCTTTCCGCTGATAGAGGGCCACCATATTGTGTATGGAGTATTAAATGGTGCGCAAATTAATTGACTATTTGCAGTTTTTAGCTGGGTGTCGCCAACAATCCCTTCCTCATAAAACTCAATGGAATCAACATTGCCTTCTGGGTCTTTAGAATAAGCCATACTTTAATATCCGGCTCCTGTGCCGCCGCCTGGCTTAGAGGACATTCCAGGACTTGATGCGCCTCCGGTTGACTTTGCTTGATTCGCCATGGCTGCTGTCTCTTGATCTTTCATTGGGTAAACTTCGCCAGTGGTCGGGTCAGTCAAAACTTGACTGGCCATAAAAACGCCTTTCTCGGCTAGCTGATCGTCCAGTGAACCGGCGGTGGCCATTCCATACATGAAACCCGTACAGACATACTCGGTGCCCACTTGTGAGAAAAAGTTGGTATTATATAATTGTGTTGCTTTAACGGCCATTTAAGCTCTCCTTAGTAATTAGTCTTCTAAAAAATAGATCTATCATTTAACTGACCTCCTCGAATGAGGCGCCTCTTTTTATTCCTTGAAGAGTCAGCCCATCCGGCTTTATAAAGAAATATTCATCGTAAAGAGGTAAATCTAAAATATCATAAATATGTTGATTGAATAAAGTTGGATTCTTATATTTCTTAAGGCGACATAATAATAACCCACCGGTTGGATTCTGGTCTAAATTTAGTGGAGACCATATAGGTGCCTTAACTGAAGAGTTGTATTTATTATCATACCCAAAGGGAGCATCACTTATTGCTTGGGTTGTGCTATATCCGCTCAAATATTCTATTTCTACAATATTTTGATGCCTAAACCAAAATTCACCAAATCTATTTAAAAACATCATTTGATTTCTTTCTACTGTTGTGTCTGTGGCGTGTATGTGTTCATCTGGCCCTGAATATAAATTGTGTGTTTGCCAATAGGTCTTAAATGCGCCGCCAGTTTTGATTGTGGTGGACATCGAATATTGCACACTGGGATTTAGATCGCTAATTGGATTAGTTTTTATGGTCGCCTCTATCATGCTTGCTGCTACATTAGCATTGTTGATTATTAAAACCTTAATCTGGTTTGGTAAGTCATTCAGTGCTGGGCCCGCCGCGGCTGTAATTAATGTTGTGGACGCGCCGGGCGTAGCTGCCCCCAAATAATATTCAATCGGGTGCGCATCGTAAAGGGCATTATTTAAATAAACCCCCATAGGAGAAGCTGAAATACTTGGATCAAATGCTCTTAATCTCGTATCCCAGAATCCTAAATTTAAGTAATTTTGCATGATTAGCGCTAATAGAAAATTTTCTTGGCCAATATTTTCTGCCCACGGCAGCTTAATATTCGGCGAATCATCGGTCTCCAAAGGCTCTCCTTCTACATCAAAAAACCCTTCTTCTGGCGGTGTGAAATCTTTAGCCATATTTTCGACATGATCACCGCTCTTATTTACCGACGATATCTCAGATGCTCGATATTGTTGGCGACCAAAAACTGTACCTTTAAAGTTTAAAGATTGATATTCTTTAATAATTCTTTCCATTGTGGGCGTGATTGAGATATCAAAACCAGGAATTTTATCGTCTCCATACCCAAGAAAAGATTTTGAATCAGGGTTGCCAAATAAACTAAACTTATATCGAATTATATTATTAGCCATTTTCCAAAAGCTTTTATCGTTATCGTCGTCAGGGCCCACAATTGTAGAAGGGAGCCTTACATAGGGCTGAGAGGCCCATTGCTCTGGGATGGTAAGAAAACGACCTTTCATGGGTAAAGTAGAAAATGTTACAGGGTGCTGGGAGTTGTCTGCGGCAAATTGGAGTGCCACTTCAAAATTGTCTTCGGCGGTGGTTAACTTTGAATTAAAATAGTGTGAGTATTCGGCGTGTGCATATGAATCATAGCTTGACCAATTGATGACTTTTAATCCATTATTAAAATCATATTGATTAGCTTGGGGGGCTAAAAAATCATAGCCAGCGTCTAGTTGCTCTGTTGTTACTGTTTCGCCCCCGTCATCAAAAATGTGATGAACCATAATTTTTCTTTGTGGGATTGCGCTACCAATTGGCATTTTAGTTTGAAGGAGAGGACTACCAGAAAAAGCGTTGCCACTCTCGTCACAGCAAAACTCTCCTGTGTCTGCTTTGGGTATTTTTGCAGTAGAAAATGATTCGATAGTATTCTTTAGTTGGCTTGTCAAAGTGCTAAACATTTCGTGGACAGCGACTATAGATTGGGGGGTTGCCGAATCTATATTTATCATATTACTAAAAAGATTGGCGAAAGACTCCACCTTGTTGGGGTCGTCTTCTATGTCATGAGCCGATATCGCTTGAGTCCAATTATCTCGTAAGGTAGTTGTTAAAAATTCGAACGCCCCGCATGCTTCCTTGAAATCGTTTATTCCTGAGAGTTGGCCAAGCCTTTCTTCCAGTGTCAGCCCAGAGCTGAAGGGGGCATTCGGATTAAATTCTCCCAAATAAGAATTATAAAAAGGAGCGGGGGCGGCGGCGCCAACATTGTCTTTGCCGGTGCCGTCGACCGTAATGGACACGAATTCTTTTAGCATTTGCAGGCCCGAAGAAGCTTTTTTATATTGCGAAACAAGATAAGGCACTGTGGGGTCGGCCACTTCAACCTCAACCGAATATCGATACTTGCCTCCTTCGCTTTTGTCAATGCTGTAGTCTGTTAAAGAATAGTGCTTCACAGATCCATTAAAATTTGGCTTCCCAGCGTCCAACTGGACCGGAACTAGAGAAGAAAGTACTGCTTTTTTGGCTGGTGCTTCATGCTTATATTCTGCGGTGGCCTCATCGAAAAAATAATATTGTGGATATTTGTCATAAATTAATTTTCTGTCGGCCTCCTGGTTTGCGACGCTGTTTGGGACATCAATGCGTTCTCGGAAAACTCTAAAAGAAAGTGGTTTCAAATTTTGTGGTGAAAGTAGCACACTTAAAGGGCCGTCATCAGGAAAAATGGCCGCTTTGTCCAATAGTGCAGGGATTTCACAATGTTTTCTAATTAATTTTCCCATATCAATACTAAAAAATAATTTTACAAAGCCCTTTTGATTAACTGACGATATAAGATTAGAAAACAGAGCCGGGTCGTCGAACGACTTTGCCGCCGTGTTTGATCGCAAGTCCGTATAATTCCCACCGAACACCAATTCAGTGATAGGGTTCAAATTCATGAGTTTCTTTTGCATTACATTTATCGTTCTAAAATCTTGTATACGCCTGTTAGCTACAACAACATAATCTAAAAAAGGATGCATGCCGGCGTCATGACTGTTTCCTGCCATATAACGAGGTGGATCATACGTCGCCATTCTGTGGACTCCTCCAAACCAAAGTTGCCCCTTTAGATTATTAAATGCGGCATTGCGCGCCATCGAGAGATCATCATTGTCTGGGACGCTCTGATCGTTCGAAACAAAAAACATCATTCCTTTGTCTTGGATTTTGCTATTTTGGATAATTACTTCACTTGCTATGCGGCCTGTTGCGCTTTCTGTCGCGTCGGCTGCTTGCGCGGCGGTGGCGCCATAAGATTCTAAATCTAGTGCCTCTACATCAAGCGCACAATAAACCAATGCAAATAAAGACGGAGGAAAAGAATTATTATATTCTAGTTCCAGCCTCATGGGAATTTTATAAACTGTGGTCCCATCTGGTAAAGTTTTTGAATATTTCTGCTTAACATGCTTAAGGGTTGCGGTCTCGTGGCCATCTTTAATTTCATTAAATAGGTTGGCCATGCTGGCCATGGGAAACGATTTATACACGTAATCAGATGTTTCAACATCTATATCGGTGTCTCCCTGAAAAAACTGGCCCATCCAAAAATCATTTGTGAGATATTTCATTTTCAGTGAATTGGGGCCATTTAAGAAATCGTACGCACTTTTTCCATTAGGGCCGAAAAGCAATACTTTAATATTTAAATGATCTTTGAGACTCTCTAGACTAAAAAAATCATCATCACTTAAATTAGGAAATTCTAAAAAGGTATCAAATACAACCTTTAATGTTTCTTGGCTGCCGCCGGCTGTTGGAGTTAAGCTTGGTGTCGGCGAGCCTTCGATTGTCGGAAGCTTACTTTGATCAATGTGCGGTGTTATATCATATGGATTGTTAGAAAGTGGCTTTAAATTCTTTTGTTCTAAAGTAATTCTATTAATATAAACATTTGGCAATGCCGAATCAAGCAGTCCGTTCCATTCATAACTCATTCGCAGATATCCTCCGGCGGGTCGTTTTCTCCAGTCTCATAAATATTCAATGAATGTAATATCTCTTTTTTCTCTTCACAATTAAATATTCTATCAACATAAATATTTTTGACTTTATTTTGGGTAGCTTTGCTTAAGCTACAGTACTCTTCCTCGTTTATTTCAAAATCAATCTCGACATCAAAATAATAATCTACCCGATCTTCATCTTTAACTTTTTCTCCTCCAAAGTATAATTGTTTTAAAACCTCTCCATATTTATTCTCTTTCTCGTCATAGACTTTTTTTATTTCATATGCCTCTACTTCAAAATTGTCTTTTAAAAATTCAGTATTGGCTTCCTCTACCTGCAAAAAAGCAAAATCATCTTTATAGATTATGTAGGTATCATCTGGAAACATGATCGGCCTGTTTATATTGTGAATGTCTTCTCTTTCGCCAACATCTGTGCCTGGGTTTTTTATGCTTTCCCAGGATCCATAACTATTTTGTATTTCTAAATCTTTGGTATAGGTGTCGATATAATAGTTTACTGAGCAAGATAGTTGCGGAATAAAAGCCGTGGGTATGTCATTGGCGGATCCACTCCAAGTAATGCTTGAGCTAGCGGCCAAAAGAGGAGCTTTATAAAACCCAACGGACCACGCTGCAACGTTTTTTGAATTGTAAGCAGAATTACCAATTGGCTCAGACATGATATAAGATTTGTCAGGAGTTTGTGTTAGCCCAACTTCGTACCAAGTTTCGTCGGCTGTTATACCGGGCATCAAATTATAAACCAAATTTGGATTCGTAGTAAATATTCCAAGTTCAGAGCCCCTATAAAGCCTTTGGGCACCTAACCGAGGTGTATTTTCTTGAATGCGGCCTTCGGTTTCGTTTTGTAATTCTTTCACCGCACTCGATCCGCTTTGCGCAAACTGGTGGTCATAAATAATATCATCGTCAAAAAATGCATATGTGGCTGGATTGAACTTTCCGATAGACAATAAATATCTTCCGTGTGACGTTAACTGCAAATCAATTACCTGCTCTTTGGGATCTAAAAATTTCATTTATCAACGTCCCCCTTTGCGTTTGTCGCCCGAGCCGCGGCCGCCTTGGCGGTCTCCCAGCGATTGACCCTGAAGTGTTCGTGTGTCCCCTAGATTTCTAGAAATACCGCTTAGATCGCGTGGAAGTGGATCCGTATCTAGGCGAGCGTGGGATCCTCTATCTTTTATTCTAACTGGATCGGCGCGGTCTACAATGTCTTCCATTGGCGGCTCTGGTAAACGTGGCGTAGTTTCTTCTTCTGTAAACTTATACGCCGAATCTATTTTGGCCAACTCAACCAGAGAAAAGAAATCATATGGCCAATTAAAGCTATATTCAGGAATGCCGTTTCCGGGTCCTGATGTACCATACTGGGGCGCATCGGGTACGTCACACAATAAATTATAATAATTTGTTTGCGCCTTTTGCTTGACTTTAAATACGAGCCATTGAATATTGCTTGGGAACGGACCAGGCGTGTTATTAACGGTGGGCCATTCATTTAATAAACTGAACCCTTCTATCGTCAAGTTGTCGGCGGAGTTGTACTGTTTACCAGTAAGGTCGATAGAAATCCTTGCCTCTGACCCCATAACTGTGTATCCTTGACCAGATTTATTGCTCGTGGTCTTTTCGGGGGGAAGCCCTTGCCATATATTAGCCAAGTCTTGTTTAGTTAATTGTGTCGAGAATTCAAAGATGGCCATGGCCATAGGAGCGACGCCGCTAATATGCTTGCCCGTCTTTTCATCAAGGTGTGGGTAGGTTAGAAAATCAAATTCCGGTGGAAATACGTATTTTTTCATTTTTTGAACCATGTTCATAACACTTTCTGTTGGGTGGGGCTGCTCTTCCTTGGTTAGGAAATTATTTTCGAACCACTTGTAGCCCACTTCCCACATCTTCATTACACATTTTTCACCAGAGTATTCGTTTTCGGGATCCACTATGCTCTCACCGAGACATGTCGCCGCGAAGAGTTCGTCCGCGGTTTTTCCAACTGGATCAAAACTTTCAGGATACGTTCCTTGCTGGAGAACGGAGTCCCCTTTCCCTCGTAGCGCCTTCCAAATCGTCCCTTGTGGAATGTTAAAATATTCTCTTTTCCCATTGTGATCTTCAAAAAATGGAATTGCCACAATGGCTTCTGAAATGGTTTTACCGGCCGGGTTGAGGCGAGACAACTGTATAGTATCTCCGCTTGTAAACGATCCTCCAGTAAATTTCAAAATCTTTCTTAACGAAAGTTTTGGGTGTACGCCTGGGACATCCATAACTTTTAAAGTCATCGCGGACGGGGCCGGCATTGATCCATATTGATGCCACATTCCCTTTGCCACTGCGCCGCTTCCACCTCCTTCGGGCAATGTGATATCAGAGTTATTAAAGTCCAAAAGAGGGCTCATCCATTTTGGCTGTATGCACCAAGCTTGATCGCCTCCCTCGAAAGTCCGTTTTGTGGTCCAATTTAGCGATTCTGATAGCTGCATAGCATGAAAGCCGGTGGTAGAATCTGCGAAGCCGCGGCGTGTGCACTCGCGAAAGAAGCTGGCGCTGGCGCGGACTTGCGACAGCATATCAGACAGCTCCACGTTTCCGTCGATCTCGGGAGTAAATTCAATATCAATATGACTATAGCCATTATAACTTGGTGGCGTGTAGGGCTCGAAGCTGGCTTCGTAACCAAGCGAAGAAGAAGCTGCGCAGGGAGGCCCAAAAGAAGACCCATAAGCCAATATAGAGCTGCTGTCGCCTACGAATCTTTCTTCATACCCGGTCAAACTAGAAGTATCAAACGAACGATTATACATTGTACAAAGAGGAGGATTGTAAATAAATGACGGAGAGCTATCGGGGGGAGCCATCCAATCTAAAGCCTCTTGAGACGCTACTTTTCCATCGGTCAAAACAATTCTCATTTTATAAGTTTGGCCGGCCTTCAGCCCTTCTACATTTCCGTCTGGAAAAGCGGCAGACTGTAAATAAGGCATTTTGTTGCTGGGGGGATTCTGTTGTTGTTTAAGGAAAAAGGTTGGAACTTCTGCCAAAAAATTATTCATTGCATATTTGAATAGATTATTAGAGGCGCCCCCAAAAGTCCCGGTATTGTTATAATTTGCGCGCGGGTGTGGTTCCATATCTAAAACCGTGAGCCCATCCAAAAAGTTCTCAGGACTAGCTAGCGCTTCAAATGACACTCTGTGATCAAACGCGCCAGTAAGGCGCGCATCTCCGCTATCTGTCGTGCCGTTAACAGAAGACCCAGTAATGTGCATCGTTCCAGAAGTACTATTAATTGGGTAATCGACGGCGATGCCGGATTTAATTGAATTATATAAAATGCCTGGAGCGAAGACTGGCGCCATCATTGTGCGCCAGCGGCTTCGACCGGTGGCAGTGCCAGAATACTCTGTAGTCGAACCATATGATTGGCTAAACAATTGAGCTAGCTGTTTCGTTCTTTCCGAGGGATAAAAGCCATCATAGGGCAAGAATTTTTTCAGCCCTTTGCACTCAAGTATCATCTCAGAAGGAACGGCAGTGTTTGCATAATCGTCACGCACCATTCTAAAATGCTTCATAAAATCGCTATGACTATAAACTGTATAAAAAGATGCATCATTGCTGCTAGAAGGTATTGACCCCGTTAACGTGAGGTAGCCCGGGTTGGACGTTGAATTTGGATTGAAATCTCCAAAATTGTCATTAACATAATAATCCATATGTTCGCTGATTCTAAATTCCGGGATAACCCCATAATCTTTTCCAATCCTTTTCAGGTCTTCAACATAGTCAGCATAAGTATTATAAAATGGATCTATGCCTGCTTGCGTGTTTGTTTCCCATAAAGTATCTCCAGCGTATACTATTCCTTCTGACGCACTCTCAGGAACGCGGCGATTATATGTTGCAGCTGGGTAGGGGGAGGCTGTAGCAGAAAAGAACAAACTATATCCATTTTGTAATTCTCCTTCTATGCCGCCGCCGGGTGTAAAATTTGAAGAATTTGGAATTGGCGGTTGATCAGTTATTGAGCGGCAATCTAGTGACCACATACTTTGAGAAACCGTATAATTCTGCGAGTTTGGTCGTGACGTTTGAAGACCCGTGTCTCGTGCATTTCTTGTGTCTCGCCAAAAATTATTCGCAAAGTTGGTGCGTTGGCGAGTGCCGCTTAAATAAGTATAATGTTCGCGAGGATAAATTCTTTCGTCTATAGTCAGAGAAACAAATTTATTAATTGGGTTAGCTTCGTTGTTTTTAAAGGAGGGATTAATAATAAAATTGTTTAAAGAATTATACATTAAATTTTTGTGCGCCTGCGCTTGATTAATCGTTTGGCCGACGTCACTTCCCTCGGTTCTGATGTATACACAATTTGACCTGTTTAGGTCTATAGAGCCTAAAACTTTTTGAGTAAAATAAGATTTTTCATTGCCATATGTGTGGTGAACAATTGACTTAGCGGTACCGCCTTCTTTGTTTGTTTTGACGCTTAGCTTATGGATCATGGGCTTAAATTTTGAAGTAACAGGAGGCTCAATTTGAGAAACTAAAGTCTTTTCAACTCCTGTCAGCCCATTGGACATTTCTATTGTTCTCTCTTTTAAAAACGATTGTCTGTTTTCTTTTCTGTGTACTCGGATAACGGGATGAGATGCTCCTCTAATCTGCTTCCAAGAAGGCCATCCGTACGGGCCTTGTCGGTGGAGAATAAGGGCATTAAAAGCTTCGGCGCCAAGCTGCAAAGTGGTGTTGATTGCGCCGTCAACTAAAGAGTCGTCTCCGGCAATATACCCCGCTTCACCGGTAGTGGTCGAAACAAGGCGCACGCCGGCCGGAAATCCAAGAGTGTTTGAAGAAGCTGTCAAGGGTTCGTAAATATTAGCGTTTATTCCGACAAAATCCGTGGGAATAAACCCTTGAGAGCCCACGGCCAAAAAAGTGCCGCCCCACCCTCGAAAAGTGGGATTATACATATAGCTTCCAAAATCACTAGAGCTACAAAATGTAATATCAGTAGAAGCTAAGCTTGCATTGCTAAAATCTGGCTGTTCAAAGCCGTAATATGCTGATCCAGTGTAACCCGCGATTACGCTGGCTGTAATCCAAGCATACTGCAAATCAGTTTGTGGAATCTGGTGTTGTACGTGCCAATTATCATAAGTGGTGTCTTCTACATAACTACTGGTTGTTGTTGCGTCGGCATATCTAGGTGTCCTCCGCGGATTTCTATTAACTTTATGATAAGACGCGCTCCCGGCATAATCTAATGCATTTACAGATCCGCTTGTTCCGGGGTAAGTTACTCCAGCCAAAGCATAGCTAGCAGAATTTTGTGTGTCGCTAAAATATCCAAACTGTTTTGCATAATCTGTATACAATTCTTGAAGACCATCGCGCACGATCAAATTGCGCCATGGCAAAGAATTGTAAATCGAGTACTCTTGTGCTTCGATATCTAAGTAAGCAAATCCCATTGTTGATGGATCTCCAGGCGCAGAGAATCTATTGACAATAATATAATCATTGCGCGCGGACGAAGTTAAACCATTTATAACCACATTTTGTCTTTCTCTTTCTGATTGGGCCGCGCCTGGTAAATCATAATCTAAAACGCCACTTACAATTTGAGAGTTTACAGAGCTTGCGGAGACACCGTCGTTCTTAGTAAAATAGCGATTATTAAGTGTGCGGCCGCCTATCATCAACAATTCATAAGGTTTGGTGTAGTTGCCAATTATTGTAGATCCTGTTGTTTGTTGAATGTTTCTAATATTTACGGGGCGCTTGGCTGTTGGGTCTCTAAGGCGCATGGCCTTTGGCGCATAGATGTTGAAGTAAGTCCAAGTAGGCGCATAAATCGAAATGGCGTTTGGGTCGCCTTCATATATCCGCCACGCCTCTGGGCGAGTCGAT
>Ga0080013_1003305_pt1 | contig 17253 bp, 17 predicted proteins | sample ETNvirenome_6_85_FD_69236 | JGI IMG/M metagenome (GOLD analysis project Ga0080013, IMG submission 69236) | Marine viral communities from the Pacific Ocean - ETNP_6_85 (SPADES assembly) (version 2) | ecosystem: Environmental > Aquatic > Marine > Oceanic | place: Pacific Ocean | collected 2013-06-19 | reverse complement strand
TGTTTATGTTTACATTCTTTACATTTTGAAATATCATCATTTAATAATTTTGCAAAACATCCACGAATCCAATTAGAGCATATTCTATTACCGTTGTCTGTCATATTTTTCCATTTATAAAATGACTGATGTTTTTTACAATACTCATGTTTGAATTTATAATTTCTACATGATGATCCTAATTTTGAAATAAATATACATTTTGTTCCAAATTGTTTTTTCAAAGGTTTGCTACGTGATCGGCATTTTATACAAGTTTTATACGTTACGTTTTCTTCCAATTTAAACAAGTTCTTACAAGAAGAACATTTTATTAGTGTTGGGATATCTTCTGGTTCATATAATTCTTCATATATAGAATGTCGTTTACAATATTTTTTATTTTGTAATGATTTCCATGGACAAGGATTGCCCTGTTGATTTAACCATTTACATTTATTATTGTGCGTAGTCATTATAATGTATATTTTATAATATATTATAATGTATTTATATCAATTTTAACTATAACGTGAAATGTATAATGTTTTATACTCAACTTATTTAATTGGAGTATGCCAAGCCTCCCATACCACTCATTACACGCAAGACGTTGTAGTTAGTGGCGTATACACGCACTTTAGCGGTGGCGGTGCCATCAACAGTGCGGTTAGAAAGGACAAGTTGTAAGGTGGCGTTGTCAATTCTGGAGAAGTTGCATGTTCCACTGGGTTGGTGTTCTTCAGGGCGGAGTCCGAAGGAGTATACGTTAATACCAGTGTCGGGGGAGCGAGTGTGGTGTTGGAAGGGTTGGACGGTATCGAAGTAGCTGCCTTCGCGTTCACTGAAGCGATCTTGACCGTTAAGTTGTAATTTACCAGTTACAACGGGGTTTTGTCCCCAGCAGTGTAAAGATAAAGCGGTTTCGGCTAATACGAAAGCACCGGCATCAGATACACCAGAGTTTTCTGTGGTGTTAAAGTGGGGGTGGTAGTAAGAACCAGGAGTTCCTGTTACTCCCCATCCAGATTGCCATGTGGTGTCAGCGGCACCAGCATCTTGGAAGATACCAGAAGGATCAATGAAAGCACCAGATGCAGCACCAACTTGGTTGGAGAAAGAAGCCATAGAGTTGGGAAGGGCATCAACTGCGTCAGTGTAGTTGAAAGGTTGGGCACCTAAGGTTCTGTTTAATAATTGACTGCATTCGAAAGATGCGCAGTAATCGACCCATCTATCAGGTTGTACAACCCATACTAATTCTTTGCAAGGGTGGTTGAAATTGAGTTTTACTTTGTTGCTTGAGCTCCCGACGGATTCATCACCAGTGAATTGGAGTTGTTCGATGAGGTATTCGTGGGGGTTTTGTGCCATACGTCTGCGTTCATCAGTATCAAGGAATACGTAATCGACGTATAAGGATGCGGCTACAAGGGATTTGTTGAAAGCAGCAGTAGATTTTACACTGTTGCCTACAGTGCCACATTCTAAACTGGATACAGCCCATAAGCATTCATCAAGGGGACGGAAGTCAATGTTAATCTTGACTTCGTGGTATTGAAGAGCAATTAAGGGAAGTGCTAAACCAGGGTTGCGGCAGAACCAGAATTGGAGGGCTACGTATAAAGTAGTTTCGGGTAAAGCATTACGGGGTTCGCATACTTGACCGGGTGCGTTGGCGTCGCAAGGTCCATCTACGGCGGAGAAAGAAGGATCGGTTAAGTAAGTTAATTGGGTAGTTTGTCCAACCATTTTGTGGTAACCACTTTCTTGTTCGGAAGTCATGGTTAATTGGTTCCAGATGTGCATCCAGTCACCATATTGACGGTCAATGCGTTGACCCCCGATTTCTACTTCTACCATAGAGATCATTTGTTCTCCGGGGAAGTCTAACCAGCGTGCGTAGAGGGCATCGTCTTGGTTAATTTCGGGAAGTGTTACTTGAAGGTATGTGCGGTATGCTAAATCACCATTGCGGGAGATTGTGCATTGAACACGGCGACCGAAGTCGGCTTGTCCGTTGAAGGTTTGTTCAATAGATTCCATTGCGAAGTTAGTGTGTCTGCGGTAAGTCACTTTCCAGAAAGTGATTTGAGGGTTTCCTGTAAGATAAACATCTTGCGCGCCATAAGCGACGAGTTGCATTAAACCACCAGCCATATTATAATATTGCTAAAGAAAAAAATTTTTGATATAAACACTATTATATCAAAAATTGCTAGATAAATTGTTTTATTTTTTTTTAAAGTTACAACTTTCTTCCACAAATCTAGATAAATAATTGTCATTAAATATTTCTTTTTTACCTTCGTGTTTTTTTTTAAAAATATAACAATCCTTTTGTTTTTTAATTATCCAACCATTTTCTAAAGCATTAAAAATAAATATCATTTTTTTTATATCTTTATGTTCAAAATTAATGATAAGGTTGTGATCAGTTATATATTTATTGGAATGTGTTGAGATATTCATTGCATCATTTTTGGAAATATCTGTCCCAATATTCATTTAATAAATAAATGTATAATAAATAAAAGAACTTTACTTATTTTTAAATTAAAAATAATATTATATAGTAATTATAATGCCTAAATTTAAACCGAAAACAACAAAAACAATAATTGTTGATAAGAAATCAACAATTACTGTTGATAGTAAGCATCATGAATTGTTAAATACATTTAATAATAATATTAAAACAATTCCTACACTACAACAAGAAAGGCAAAAATTAATAGCTAAAATCAAAAATGAAGAATATGTATCTATCGATGAAAAATTAGAATTCATTGATAATATAAAAAATTTAAAGAAACAAATAAGCAAAATAAGAAAGAGGAAAAAAAAATATTTTCTCAATAATTCAAAATATATTTTTGAATATTTTGAAAATAAAAAAAATATTAGTAAGAATACAAATAAAAAAACCTTGCTAAATAATTTTTTTAAAAATAATAAAAACAAAAATATAAATAGCGATTTACAAATAAACAATGTAAAAAAATACTTGGTAAATGTAGATGAACAATTTCTAGATATAAATGATTATATAGAAAATCATGATTATTGTCATAAATGTGAAGGTGAATTAATTCCAATAGATTATGAAGGGGTATTAGTATGTAATAAATGTAGTACTCAGACATCATTTTTAGTTGAACATGAAAAACCTTCGTATAAAGAACCACCAAAAGAAATATGTTTTTATGCATATAAACGCATTAATCATTTTAGAGAAATTTTGGCACAATTTCAAGCAAAAGAGTCTACTTTAATTGATGAAGCAATAATAGAAAATATAAAAAAACAAATAAAAAAAGAAAGAATTACGTTAGATCAATTAACAAATGATAAAACAAAACATATATTGAAGAATTTAGGATATAATAAATATTATGAACACATTCCTTTTATTAAAGATAAACTTGGAATTAAACCGCCAACAATGAATGTTGAATTGGAAACAACATTATGTAATTTATTTCTGGAAATTCAAAAACCTTATGCCAAATATTGCCCAAATCAACGCGTTAATTTTTTAAATTATTATTATGTGTTATTTAAAATGTGTGAATTACTTGGTAAAGACCAGTATCTCAAACATTTTTATATGTTAAAAGATCCAATTAAACGTATGGAGCAAGATGAAATTTGGAAAAAAATATGTGCCGAATTAAATTGGGAATTTATACCTACTCCGTAGATTATTAGGATTTAGAAGGTGTAGAAGGTGTAGATGGTGTATTATCTGGTTTATTTGAACTTGGAACTATTTCTAATACGACATTATCAATAGTTTTTTTTAATATATCTGCAACAACTTGGTTTGTTTTTTTTGTAGGAGGGGTAGTAACACCTAGATATGTATTAGGAGATGTATTAAGATATGTATTAGGAGGTGTATAAGTATCAGGAGGTATAGAGATTTTTAGAGATGTATTAGGAGGCGTAAACGTATTAGGAGGCGTAATAACATCATGAGAAGTGTTAAGAGTAGAGTGTGTAGTAAGACTATTATATTTCAAATCATTTTTGTTATGTTTATTAAGTTTATTAAGTTCATTATTAATACCATCAAATAATGGATGTATCATAATGCTTTCTAAACCATTTATTTCACTTGGTTTTGCAATATTAGAATATTTTTTGTATTTTTTTCTAAATTCAATTAATACTTTTTGAGGAATTAATGGTGCGATTTCTTGTAGACGTTCATATGTTTCTCTTACTGTTTTCAATAAATCTTTACAAGCCATCCTTTCATCTCTTGGTAACGTTAGTTCAACAGATAAAAATCTAAATAATTTTTGATATTCAATAGAGGAAATTTTATGTGCTTCTGCTCTTTTAGCCCAACTAAAATATGAACCTATAGTATTAATAACCCCCACACATAATGATAACCCACCAATAGCCATACTGGCTACTTTTTCATTTTCTGTTCCAAATAAAGACGCATTACCTATTGATAAAGTTCCGCATATAGTAGATAATATAATTACAGGTAAATCTATTATAGTTGTACGAAATGTATATAATTTTTCACATTGTTTATGTAGTAATCCATATCCATATGCTTTTTCACCAGTTGTTTTGAAATATGCTTCTAATTGTTCACTCCATGTAATTCGTTTTAAAGAATTTAATTCCATTATTATATATTGTGGTAAAAATAAAATATTTCAATAAATAATTTATAAAATATTATTTATTGATTGAAATTATATTGATTAAAATTATTTATTGATTAATTTACATGCGGGGAAATCCTACAAGGTTAGCACCAATACCGAAACCAGCACCAGATCGTGCGCTAACACCCATGGAGGGTAAGTAAGTATCAAGAATGGAGAATGTAGCAGCAGCAGTTAATGCAATAAGAGCAACTTCATCTAAATTTAAAGAACGTTTAGGGATGGCGTAGGCAGCAAGAGCAACCATTAAACCTTCAACTAAGTATTTTACAGCACGGCGAACTAATTCACCCAAGTCTAAGAATTGACCTAATTTACCAAACATTATATACTTTAACATTAGAAAAAAATATATATGGTTCGTTAAAATACTTAAAATAAACTATACATACATACATATAATGACTACCGAATCTGTAAATTTTGATAGAAAATTAAATTCAGATGGATCAATTAACTCTAAATATGTAGATTTATTAGAAGAAGATAAAGCTATTGCTGGACAAAAATTTGCCTGTATTTCATTTATATCTCCAGGAAATATTTTAAAAAAAAAAGAGCTATTTATGTTTGAACATTTCCTAAAGCATTTTGATTTTGAAAAATCTATGAAAAAATTTATGCAATTTTTAAATTTTGTAAGTTATAAATATAATTTAGATTTTGATAAAGTATCTAGTGATTTTCAAGAATTTTCTAAAAGTGAAAAAGATAATCTCATAGATACAACAATAGAAGATGACTATAAAAATTTTTTAGATGAGCAAGAAGATACATTAGAAAAAGAATTTAGTGAAATCTACAATTTTAAAACAAATACCAGAGGTTTGAAAATTCGTGGGAATTTTCCAACTCAAGAAGAAGCAGAATTACGCTGTAAAATGCTTCGTGAAGTAGACCCTAATCATGATATATATGTTGGTCCAGTAGGAACATGGATACCGTGGGAACCTAAAGCATATAAAACAGGACGAGTAGAGTATTTAGAAGAAGAACTTAATAAATTAATGAGTGAAAAAATCAAAAATGAAGATAAGGCAAAACAAGAATTTGAAGAACGTGTCAAAGAAAAAAAACGAGCAGCAATTGCAGAAAATATAAAACTTGCTAAAGAAAGTGGCAATAAATTAACACAAAATATTACTCCAGATGGAGATTTGATTGGTGTTGCTAATATGAGTACCATAGAAACAACATTAGCATCAAAAGAAGTGGTAGATGGTGCGAATATACGAAAGGAATTATTTGAAGGTGATAATATTAGAACAAAAGCATTTGATAAAGAACAAAGTGAAAAAAAGGAAAAAGAATTACAACAAAACGATGATACTACAAATATTAAATTATAAGATTTCTATTACACATAAAAATAGCATAATGAACAGCATAATGAACAGCATAATGAATAATATATTGAAATTATCAACATATTATCCGCATAGGGAGAGACATATATAATATTGTATTTGCGAATTATAAACTTTTTAAGAACTCATCTAACGCGGATAAATTGTCTCGTATGGGAATAGCTTTAATAACCAATAATTGAAATATTTTTTTAGCTAGTTGGTTGTATTTATATGATTTTAATGATCCTTGTGCAGCATATAAACCATCCAGCATTATTGTAGCTTGTTGTTCTGGTGTACCAGAAGAATTTATATATTCATAATATTTATCAAATGCCAATTTATACCGTTTATCTGATAATCCTCTTAGTTGATAATCAGCATAATCTTCATATTGAAATTTCACCCGAGGAACGTCTTCTAAATTTATTGTAATAGTTAGAATAGAAGATGATATGTCACAATTTGCTGCGACTGATGCTCCACTAGTATCAATTGCACCTTCTAATCTCCATATATGTAATTTTATAACTTCTTCTCCAACACTTGTTGAAGTATATGTTATTTGTTGTTGTTGATCTGATGAATTACTAAATAACATATCTGTAATAGAAACTGATCCATATGAACCATCATACGATATAACATCTATGGATCCTGAGGGATCTATTAATCTATATATTAAGTATGTAGGTCGTTCATTGCCACTAATATCATCGTCATCTGTTTTAACTAACAATATATTTGTTGTTTCGGTTACATCAATTATATCAATAAGGGTTAAAACATCTGGTTTATAATTAATCATTGATATATCTATTGTAACATCGGCAGTATTTGTAATATTATCACTTACATCAATTCCGTAATATGTAAATGTATCTTGAGCTAATCCACTATCCGGATCTCGTATATAGTTAAAAGAAAAATCAGAATCATAATTTATACTGGCTGTTCCAAATATGGCTGAACCACTAATATCAACAGAAATTATATCATTCATCGAACTAAAACTAAAGTCTATTCCATTTATTGAACTATCATATACACATGTGGTTGATATATTATATGCTGTTACAGATCCACTTATGCCACTAGCTACACTACCAAATACTACTGGTTCCCCATTTACAGTACAAGTATCACCATCTACAAAACCTGTAAGACTACCATTGACTACACCTAATTCTGAGGATACAACTTCTGTTACAGATAGGGTTGTTCCAGCAATAGTATATACAAGATTTGATTTTGAAATTATAAATTCGTCTCCTGTTGTTGGGATAATATTCACATGTTCCCCATGTCCAAAAGGACAATACCATGATGTATATACATCCATATCAGTACCAATGACTATTGTTTCATTGGGTTTAAATACTTTTACCTTTGGTTTTTGAGAATATGATTCACTTAACGCTAAACTTGTTCGTGGTAATATAAATTTTGCAATTAACGGATTTGCTGCAAATAAAAGTTTTGTTACAGCAACACGTCTTAATCTTCTATTAGGACCCGCAGATCCGGAACTAATACTTGTTGCAGGAATGGCAATTGTCTCGCCATCTGATGCAATACTAGTAGCGGTTATAGTTGTAACATAATCTACCGGTACACCAGCATTAATTGCTTCGGTTTCTTCTGTATAAAGCACATGTATGTTTACTGTTGCTATATTTGATGATATATCAACGTTTTCTGTTTCAAACATATAATATGAAAAACTTACGTCACCATTGAAATCTTGTGCTGGTATGTATGTTACTTGGTTTCCACTCGGTTCTGTTAATGTACCAGTATTTGCAGGAAGGTCGGTAAATATTACAAAAGACAAATCTTTCACATCTATTATTTCCACGTCAGACCATGATAAATCTATTGTTATTGGTACATTTTTGTTACCAGATACACTGATGTCATGTGCAACTGGAGAATCATTCACTGAAAGCACCTGTATGTTTACTGTTGCTATATTTGATGATATGTCATCGTTTTCTGTTTCAAACATATAATATGAAAAACTTACGTCACCATTGAAATCTTGTGCTGGTATGTATGTTACTTGGTTTCCACTCAGTCCTTGTAGGGTTCCATACGAAGGTCCACTATTAGAAACTATTACAAAAGACAAATCATTCACATCTATTATTTCCACGTCAGACCATGATAAATCTATTATTATTGGTACATCTTCGATACCAGATACATCGATATCATGTGCAACTGGAGGATTATTCACTTGAAGCACCTGTATGTTTACTGTTGCTATATTTGATGATATATCAACGTTTTCTGTTTCAAACATATAATATGAAAAACTTGCGTCACCAGTGAATTCTGCATTTGGTGTGTATGTTACTTGGTTTCCACTCGGTTCTGTTAATGTACCAGTATTTGCAGGAAGGTCGGTAAATATTACAAAAGACAAATCATTCACATCTATTATTTCCACGTCAGACCATGATAAATCTATTATTATTGGTACATCTTCGTTACCAGATACACTGATGTCATGCGCAACTGGAGGATTATTGTCGTCACCTTCACCTCCACCTCCACCTCCACCACCTGTTCCCGGAATAATATTTACCGAAACGGTTGTATTTACTAATGATGCTGTAATAATTGCGTTTAGATCAACTGTTGGAAAATTAGGAGAGTCACTTGTAAATGCGGATGAAGAACTTGTTATATTCCAAGTATATCCAGACCCAGACATAGTAAAATTATTTATGGATTCATAAGAATTTAACATAGTTGATTTATTAAGATTAGTATCCAATATATCATAATCTCCACAAACTTTTTTAGTTCCATCAGCATTTAATCCACCATTATTCTGCTCACTAAGTTGATTTGAATATGTATTTAATATATATGCAGAGTTTGATACAGAATTAGCAGCAAATAATGGAATATCTTCATTACGATTAGTAGTATCAGAAGTTATTAAATTAGAATAACTATTAGAAATTATTATATTTCGTAATGCAGAAGCACTAAAAGAACCACTCATTTGGTAAGTCCATTCCATTTCAAAAGCAATATTAGTAATTACAATTGCAGCACTATTGCCAGCATATTCACCAATTAAACCATTAAATCTTGAAGCGATATTAGCGTTATTATGAATAAATTTAATATTACAATTGGATATTACACATAATCGATTAATATATGTGGGAGCTTCACCGCTCATTAGATGAGTTCCAAATATTGCTCCCCCATATGATATATTTCCCATTCTTCCTTCAAAAGATGAATTTATAACTAATATTTTAGAATTACTTGCATACCCTCCTGCTCCTTTACCCAAAAATCCTCCACAAGAAGCTTTATTCATTACTCCAGAGTAAGTACATTTATTAATTAATATATCTCCAGCGATTCCTGATGCTCCATTACCATTGGCAGCTCTTCCACACCACTCTCCTGCCAATCCTCCACCATTTGAATTTACAAAATTACAACTAGAAGAACAATTATATAATTCAAAAAAATCTTGTCGTTTTTGTACTAACCCTCCTGCGCCATTATGTATACCTCGCCCGTGATCAACAGATAAATTTTTAACAATTGCACGATTAGAAGCATTTATTCCAGTATTAGGAAATGTAAATAATCCCCATACATATATTCTTGTACTATAATTCCCGGTTTCCCCTGCTCCAGAAGTCGCGTCCCATCCTGTATAAGGAGATTCTATAGTCCATCCAATGTTATCACCCCTTCTATATCTTATTGTTTTTGAATTTCCATCAAATATATCATTTGCACCTAACACAAAATTATATTGTTGTGAGTCACTAGGAGCAGTTGTTACATTATTAATACCATCTTTTCGCAATCTCACCCATCCCCAAGTAAGTATATCAGTATCAATGGTATTAGTAAATTCTAGTGTATATGTTTTACCACCATTACTATTATATGTAACCCTTATAGGTGTAATCGAATTTGTATCATTAGTAAAATCCACATAAGAAGTATACATTTTAAAAGAATCTAATAATGTTCCATCAGCAGGAACATTTCCATCTTCATTTATAAAATCAATAATATTAGATAAAGTATCATTCCAATCATTTATTTTATCTGTAAAATATACATCTTTTACATCAGTTCCATCACTTTCAAGTACCCAATTTCCTTCGGGTTCATTTCCTGTTTGATCAAGTGAATAACGAATATTAATTCCCAAGTCGTTTTCAACTTGTTCAACACAAGTTTTAAATTCAGGATTATTCAAGGAACAAGTTAATAAATCAACAATCAATGGTTCATTCGTTAATTCATTAATTTTTTTAAATAATTCAACTAAATTATCAGGAAAAAAAATATATTTTTGCGTGTAAGGTTCATCATCAATTAATGAATAATCATCAGGAAAAAAAGGGACTTCATTATAACCTGGATAATGATAAACAAATGCTAAATGGGTTAAATTAGATGATCCTATTATTCCAATTACATTTAATACGTCATCGTGTGTTGTATTTTGAGCACAACTTAATGAAATAGTTTGGTCATTCAATGCTTTTAAAAATATTCCTGCATTTGGAAGATTAGGATGATGTAAAATAACTTTACTCATTTTAATATATATATATATATATTAAATATAATCATCTAAAATCACATTCATAAAATATATTATATGATGTTAAATGCAGAATTATTAGTAGATGAAACACACCATTCGTCTAATAATAAGCAACTTATTATATTTAAAATTTGTATTATAATGATTACACTTAGTTGTATTATAAATACAGTTTTTAATAGTCTAACATATGTAGTTTTGTATAAAACCATAGTATATCTCCATTCATATAATGTTACTATTACAGACGTTAATAGCATAATACATAATACATATGATTTAGAAAATTGTATAAGCAATTTTTTAGCACCTGTTTGTGCATTATAATTATATTTCATATACCCATTTTGAAAACAAAATATTATATATTTATATTATAAATATGAGCAAACGTAATACCTATGTAAATTATATACAATATTTAAAATTAAAAAATACTACTACTACATGTTCACCTACACAACGCAGTTACGATCAACAATATAATGATGCTATAACATTAATAGATACAGGTACAGGATCAAACATAGCACTAGGAGTAACTATTTTAGAAAAACTATTAACTATTAAAAAAGATCCAGAAGTATTAGCATTAGTACAAGAGTATAAAGTTTGTTAAAAAATTTTTGTTACACATATATTTTACTATAAATTCTCTCCTCGTGACCTCTAATCATTGCTGTATAACGAGCCAAAACAAATAATAAATCGCTCAATCTATTCATAAATTGTATTATACAAGAAGGTAAATTTCCAGAATCTAATAATACAATTAACAATCGTTCTGCTTTTCTACAAATCGTTCGACATATATGTAATTGCGCTCCTACTAATCCTCCAGAAGGTAATATAAAATGTTGCAATGGTTTTAATTTAGCATCATACGTATCTATATATTTTTCTATTTTAGATATTATATTAACATCAAATTTTACTCGTTCTAAATGAGATTTGGATGAACTTGTTATAGGGGTTGCAATAACCGCCCCAACATCAAATAAATATACCTGAATTTCATATAAAATATTAAGTATTTCTTGTGGTATTTTATCACGCTTACAATATTCAATTGCTAATCCAATCGAACTATTTAATTCATCTACCTCTCCACACCCCATAAACACGCAGCTGTTTTTCTTCTCTCTACGACCATTATATAATGATGTCATACCCTTATCACCTTTTTTTGTATAAATTTTACTATGTGGTATTATATTATTCATTTGTAATATAATTATATACAAAGTATTTATTATATTTTATGATCAAATATTTATTTACTCATAAAATTGACCTTCTCTCCTTCAAAATATATTAGATACAAACATCTAATACATAATAATGAACTATATACTAATCGACGGAAGTTATTTTATATTCTATCGGTTCTTTGCACTTCTTAACTGGTGGAAATTAAGTCATAAAGATGAACCTATTGGTAAGGCACACGAAAATACCGAATTTGTAGATAAATTCCGTTCTATAGTAATCAAAAAAATACAAGAGATTCCCAAAAAATTAGATATTGATAATCCAATTATAATAGTTGGAAAAGATTGTAAAAGAGAGAATATATGGAGACGGAAAATTTATCCAGAATATAAACAAACAAGAGTTTCTTATACTGATACTGACGATATACACCCAGGTGAATTCTTCAAAATAGTATATGAAGAAGAGTTATTTACACAGGCAGGGTGTCATTATTGCGTTAAACATCCGCAATTAGAAGCCGATGATTGTATAGCTTTAACGACAAAATACTTACTTAATAAGCAACCTACAGATCTTAACAATGATACACATATTACTATTATTACAAGCGATACAGATTATTTACAATTGATACAACCGAATGTGCGTGTTATGAATTGTAAATATAAATCAGTTAATACCGCAAAAAATTCGTTTGGTTGTTGTGAAAAGGATTTGCTATGTAAAATTATTATGGGTGATAAATCGGATAATATACCAGCAATATTGAAAAAATGCGGTCCCAAAACCGCGAGTAAATATATTGAAAATCCCTCGTTATTACAAAACAAACTTTCAACTGATGTAGAAATACGAAAAAAATATAATTTAAACAAACTTTTGATAGATTTTAGGGAAATTCCAAATGAATTACAGAGAGAATTTCTTGATATATTACCTCAAATATAATCGCATATAATTGTTTCGTAAGTATTATTTTTTAGAACTAGGCGAAATGGTTTTCCACAACCATATATCAATTCTTCTCTCTTTAACCTATCACAGATTTCTTTTTTTTCGTGTGGATTTATTTGTTGTCCGGATGTTTTATATATCCCATGGCGAAATATAGCGCAATTTATATCTTTTTGAAGAATTAATATTGGATTGTTGCAATGAGGACAATTTACAAAAATTTCTTTATTCATTGAAAAATATATAATATACACATATATTATATAATGGCAGCAGCTGGCGTGGAACAAACAACTATTAATTTTGCTACTGTTACTCTTCCAGAATGGAAAACAGTTGGTTTTGGTGGAGAGCACACAGCAGAAATCAAGGTTCATATCACAAAAGGCAAACCTGATAAAAGTTTTATAATATTTATACGATTAGATTACGGAGGCTGGGTGCAAATACCCATATGTAATCTTACAAAGATGTCATATGAATCATCCCCCAAAGATAGCATAACTGGTACCATTATAGGCAATGTAAGTCCTGGTAAATTTAAAATAACTCCTATAAAATCTAAAAAAATAGAACAGTATGGTCACAGAATAAAAAATGTATTACATTTAATAAACACTTTTAACTGGATTAAAAGTGAACAAATAACGTGCGATGATAAGGCAAAAGAACTACAAGCCAAACTTGCTCAAATTAAAAGTGGAGATGGAAGTGGAGGCGGAGATGGAGATGGAGGGGTATCATCACTTGAAGAGAGGCTTGTAAATCTTAGAAAAGGCGGATATAAAAAACGCAAAACAAATAAGAAACGTCGTCGAACAAATAAATCTAAAAAATCGCGCAAATCAAGAAAACGTGTCCATCGCGTAAAAAGACGAAACACAAGAAACACACGAAAACATAAACGACGCCATCACCGTCGTAGATAAATAAAATTCTGTATATAATGTATATGGATCCACTTTCGCTCATTTATGACGCTTCATCTTTAATTCCAATAATCGTACTTATACTATTTCTATTTGCCACAATATATGATCTTAAGAACTCAAAAACCGAAGAGGAAAAGAATAGACATTATAAAACTATTTTATTAGAAGTATTCGCAATCGCGTTCATATATTATGTAACTATACATATGAGCTCGCGTGGAAAACAACTATCATCAGTCAATATAATATTTAGTAATATATTTAAGAAATAAGTTAGATTGTATTATAATATTATGATAAAATCTAATAATAATGTATATGGGATCTGTAATATCAACTATTAAAATAGCAATGAGAAATGTCAAATACAAAAAGGTTCAAACAAGTGAAATAAATAGATTGACTGCTGAAAATGAAGAACTTAAGAATAAGTTACTTAAAACGGAAGCGACATTAAATAAAACTATGATAAAATATGACAATGTAAAAAGATTTGCTTATAATACAACCTATATTGTAAAATAATATATACTTAAATAATATTAAGCATTACAAATAATATATTATTATACACTATGTTTAATTGGAATAGTTCAATAGGCTATTTAGCAATATTAGCATTTGTATTTACTGGTATATTTATAATATACGTAATAGGAAATGCTATATATAATTGCCGAGAACTATATATATATAGCCAAATAAAAAATGATAACGATAGTTCTCAATCACTTATTGATGATGAACAATATGACGACACATCATCGGATGAACCACAACATACTCGCAAACATCCACAACTTTCTATAATAATTCCTCCGGTGTCTCCATAACATATTCATGTATGTATCCTCCTTCACGAATGTTTTCTCTTTACATTACCCCATTAAACGGTTCATATTGGTAATCTCTTTTCTGTTTAAATCTTTTTTGAATATTTTATCTATTACTGAATTATCGCGTATGCGAATACTATAGTCTTGTTGTGCATTATTACGTCCAACACGACCAAATGCCTGAATAACCTTTTCTTGGGTCATTGTTTCTATAATATCCTTGCTGATATATCCATGACAAAACTGATAATTGGTTCCATAAATATAATCGGACGAAGCAATAATCATAAATAATTTTTGTTCGTGGGCTAATTTCTTCATAATCTCCAGATATTTTATATCTTTGAATTCCATAAATACTCCTATTCCAAGTAGTAGCAATAGTTTCCAAATAGCTGAAACATCTGTTTTCATTATATCTTCAACAACATAATCTGGAATATCACAACAAAATGCATTTGTGCAAGGAAAATTATTGTATTTCTTCAAATGTCCTATTTTATTTGGGATATAAGTATTATCCAAATTAGCTGATTTCATCAGTTTTGTATATCCCTCAATTTGTCCATGAATTTTTGCTACAAATGGATCACGATTATATTTTTTATCATCATTTTTATTCAATTTATCCGTATATGCTTGCAATTGGTCATTTAATGTTTGAATTTTAGAAATTATATTACTATTAAAAGCAATATTTTGTTCAATTGCTTTTAAGTTGTGTATTGGAATTTTACATAATTTCAAACAATACTTAGCAACATTTTCCACATTATTTGCTATAAATATAGTTGGTCCATCCGTTAAAGTATGAGCGTCTTCAGTCGTTATTTTAATAGTAGATTTATAACGAGGAACAATATATGGCATATATTTACTATAAATAGTTGACCAATGTTGTTTTAACAATGTAAGCAACTCAAGATAATATAACTTAATATTAATAACATTAATCTCTCCAAAATCATCAAAATAATTATCCAATTTATATCGCGATTTATGTATTAGATCATTCTTATATACGTATTTAATAAATCGAATTATTCCTTGTAAATCAAAATGTCGAAGCAATGTTTTATATTGCGAACAATGTTGCAAACATTCGTCCAATTCCTCATTCGTAGCACATTTTGTATGAGGCAAACACACATTACCTTCTACATCAATAATGGGGATAGTTTTTTTACAATCGTGACTAACTATATCATGAACTATACATCCATCAAATGCCATAGTAAATTTATTTATTAATGGGAGCAACTCATCTTTATTGGGTAATGTAGCCGAAGATAAAACCAGGTTTGGAATTAAGTTTTCCCTCCAATTTTGTTGAATAATAGAATGAAACGGATGTTCATCATAATCAAGAGATATAGTTGGTTCATCCCAATATGTAATGATATCTTCTGGTTTATTAAATGCACACATATAATTCATTGCTGGTAAATATGACCTAACGTCACATACCATTAGTTGAACTTTATCACCAACACTATTATCTACTCGAAATATTCCACCTGTTTTATAGTTTTTAACAATATCTTTTGCTGCATTGTAATGAAGACGAATATCTCCAGGATCATCACAACCAAATCCAATAGCTAGTGGAATGTCCATAGATACACACGATTTTGCTAATTGAAGACCAACGTGTTTTGCAGCACATACAAATATAATTTTATGGTCTTTAACAAGTCCAATTGGACTCATTGTTTTACCAGTTCCTGTAGGAGCTTGATATAATACTAATTTAGGTGTCTTTTGTTTTACAACTGTAAAAAGTTTTTTTTGATGGTCGTATAACTCAATATCTTTGTATTTTAATAATATGGGGTTTTTTTCAATATAATTATATGAATTGTAAATCATTTTTTGGGTAGAAATATTATTTTCAAAATGCGTAATTATATATTGAGCAAAATGCATTATGTGGATATTTATATGATTAATTCTAACATTGCGAATATGATATAATGTATAATAATAATAATACAGAATATCCTTGTTTTTTTTATAAGATTTTAAAAGAGATTCGATAATGTCTATTATTTCAAATTCATATATAGTATTTTTTATTAAATGTAATTTAGGATCTGTATGTTCAATTCTTATTATATCTTCACGTTTAATATTAATTTCTTTAGATTTAAATGTTGGTATAGAATAGTCTATTTTGTATTTTTTAATCAATAGTTTAACTATTGTTTTGAAATATTTTGTAAATATATAATTATGTATGAGTTGTTGTTTATCAATATGTAATTTAATAATATCAATCAGCGATGAATTATAATTATAACTATAATTTACATCATCATATGCCGTTTGAATCATTTTTAAAATTGTCGTTTCATTTTTATTAATAGGAATTTCAATACTTTCCCACTCTGACTTGATAAGTTTTGTTTGTGTTAAATCCATAGTAGTTTATTGATATAATGTATATTGATACAAATTATATCAATTTTACGCAAATCTATGTTTACACTTTATGTTATTTGTTACAATGCCTCCATCTTGGATTTTTTAATTGTGGTGTATTCAATGATTGTACTGAATAATTTTTTTTTTAATTTAAACACTTCTTCGTCAACTCCAAATAAACTATTGAGTTTATCAAGTATTTCAATGACTTCATTATAAAAATGCATGTCTTCACTCCATTGTGGGTTCTGTGCTTGTATATCCTTA
>Ga0080013_1003304_pt1 | contig 17253 bp, 22 predicted proteins | sample ETNvirenome_6_85_FD_69236 | JGI IMG/M metagenome (GOLD analysis project Ga0080013, IMG submission 69236) | Marine viral communities from the Pacific Ocean - ETNP_6_85 (SPADES assembly) (version 2) | ecosystem: Environmental > Aquatic > Marine > Oceanic | place: Pacific Ocean | collected 2013-06-19 | reverse complement strand
GGAAGAGCTATCTAAACTTGATGAATCTGTTATTGTGATGTGTAGTGTTGAAGCGAAGGACAAAGTTTCTGAGTCAAGAACCATCATAAAAGATATAAAAAAACTTGAAAAAGCTTTTAATAAAATAGATGGTGTGTATCATGTCTTTTTTGAAAATGATAGGTTCACTATATCGTTGGAATACAAAGACTACGAGGAAAATGAAAGCGAATTTCAGGATAATGTAAAAAAAATATGTGGTGTCTACCCAACCCCATGTCTTTCGTTGCTGGATGATTGGTTTGTCTATTTTGATGGTATCGTTCAGAAGGGAGTTGATAATGAGTGAAATTATGCGTGTCAAATCACTTCAGAAAGTATCTGAAGAATTGGGAATTAGTATTTATTGGGCTTACAAAATACGTGATTATATAGCTGATGATGTGAGGCGTGAACATAGGGATTGGGGTATTCCGAATCAAATGATATTTGGCAAGAATGGGTATATTATTAATCGGTTTAAAGACGCTAAAAGTGAGGTGGAGTGATGGAATTAGAAAATATTAAAGACGAGTTATTTCTTTACCTTAATGATGCTATCTCAGAGTATATAGGTAAGTACGATTTAATGTTAGGAAATATATCAAACGAATTAGACAAGAAGTATAACGAAGGATATAATATCTTGGCAGAATCGGTATTTGAGCAGTTAAAAGAAAGTGATGTGGAGTAATGAGTGTGTACGATTATGGCTATGCACTAATGCAAGTTACAATGATTGTTAATGATTGGGAGTTTGAATCGGACGAAGGAATGTACTCAACAATAAGGCATATCTTGAAAGAGCATAATAAAATAGATGACGGCTCAACATCTTGGTTAGATAATATTAACGAATTTATTAGAGATAATAAAGCTACGCTTAAAGCATATAAAGAAAGTGAGGTGGAATAATGATAACTATAATAGACATAATAGCAAATATATTCATTTTGGGTTGCGGGCTATTCTTATTAGCTGTTGGATCGTTTGTGACATTACTAACAGTGTTTGCATTTATCGATTTGCTTAAGAAGCGGCTATTAGATTAATGCCTATGCCTATACACTGTGTTGAGTGTGATAAGCCTATGATGTACCGCAATTTACCAATATGTGACAATTGTATAGATACGATGGTTGAACATGAATTAAAAACAGCGGAACCAACAACAGCGGATAAATACAACGAAAGCTTTATAAAGGAGCTAGAAGATGTGTAAGGAATACGTATGAATGATCAAATTGTTGAAATAATAAAGAAAAGATTAGACGTTGGCGCTAAGAAATACGGTGAAGAACTTAACGTCAATGATGGCAGAGAATGGCTACAAGAAACCCTAGAAGAACTTCTTGATGGGTGTGTCTATTTGTCTGCAAATATATTAAAATTAAAACAAGAAACATGTGAGCATAAAAACAGATATTATCAAGAGTTTGAATCAGAGACAAATATACCCGAAGCCTTTACTTGTGAAGACTGCGGGAGTGAACTACCGATCCCCCTCCCTGATTGGGACTTAATAGCAAAAGACGATATATAAAATTTGAGGTTATCGCTCGAGATTTCTTTTTATCTAATAATGGTAATATCCTAAGAAAAAAGAAGTTTAAACATTGTAAGCGTAAAGCTTAAATGAAGATGTTTTAAAAAAGAGACGGCTGGCACCAGATAACCTCAAAACTTTTTACAACTTAACTCCGTGACAACAGAAGGCAGTACTTTTATTATATCCTTTGGGTGCTGTCTTCATGTTGTCATAAAAATAAATAAGGAAATCTATAATGGAAAAACATATACATGATAATCAATTGGAACATTCACCCGAGCTTACTAAGGGAGAATTAATGAAAAAGAACTACACCGCTGACGAACTAAAACAGATAGATGCGACTCTACCGATAAGTATAACAACGCAGCTTACAGAGCATAACCTTGACCCATATTTTTATGTCATGAATTATAATAAAAATATATTAGGAACCCTAGAAAAAATGGACGAGTAAATGAAACTAAAAGAAGCAATATTTAAAAAAATTGAAGATGCTAATCTCGCTAGAATGGAAAATAAAAACTTGGTGGATTGTTATCGCGAAAAAAAGAAAGATATAGGAAATTTATGTACACATTGTCACAGAGACACAAGTTTTGGAAGTGGATTATTTGTTAATAGAGTACCATCTGAATCTGAAACTGAAAGGGGTTATATGTGTCCCGATTGTCTAATGTATGAGTGTGATCGTTGCGAGCAGTTAATCGGATGTGATGAAGATATTTATCTTGAATCCACCCACGAAAGAGTACACGAAGAGTGTGCAACTGAACAAGAACTAAACAAGATTGTCAGGGGGTGAGTGATATGAGAGTTTATTATGAATGGCATTTTGAAGAAATAGAGCCGAATGAAGGTGTTATTGACTTTAGTTTTGCTGATACACTCGATGAATTATTCAGGAATATTGCACCAAATAAAGTCAAAGAAATGATGGACAAACAAACCCACCGCTTAACAATACAAAAATGGGATGGAGCAAATGGGGATGAGCAAATTGTTGATTATGCTTATACTGGTTTGGGCTTAAGACCATATACAATAGTAGCTGGTTCTGATTTTGGAATTTTACCAAAACGATTTCAAAAAGAGTTAGACAAATTCTTAGGGGGTGAGTGATGAGTGACAAACTATTTACAGAAATAAAAATTCTAAAAAAGAATATTGTATATTATTACAGGAGAGAGAAACTCTTTGATATAGATGCAATAGATCGTTTTGCTCGAATATGGGCAACCTATGACGATATGATCCAAGCATTGAGTTTTATGAAGCATGAAATCAATCGAGATGAGTTTACATCTGCTGATTTTGAAGAAATCTACAATAGATAACCAAAGGATAATGAATAATGAAATTACATGAACAAATATCAGATGAAACCTATTCATGTGGAATATGCGCACGAGAAGTAAAAAAAGGTGAATACCATCATGACTATGATGATTATATCAATGGTAAGACTTGGGGATTAGATGCATTGATAAAACAGATGCCATCAACCCCTCAAAGAATGAAATATTATAAAGACAACCCAACCACAAAGGGGAGAAGAAAAGATGAAAGATAAAATACATGTTCAAACAACTTGGTGTGCTGATGATGTCAGATGTTATTTTCAAAAAGCAGTTGACCATATGACTGATGATGAGATAATAATAGAGCTTGAAAACAATCACAAAAGTTTTAATCGCATGTGTGTTCAATCTGGACGGGATGTAATTGCATCTGGATTTGAAATTAAGGAAGAGAAATTATTATTAACAAAAAAAGCAAGAAAATAAAGATGAAAGATAAAATACAAATACAAATAATGTATCATTACAACTATGATGGAGATAAGGTGTATGATTGGGAAGCAATGGCGGAAGAATTCGAGGAAGAGCTATCTAAACTTGATGAATCTGTTATTGTGATGTGTAGTGTTGAAGCGAAGGACAAAGTTTCTGAGTCAAGAACCATCATAAAAGATATAAAAAAACTTGAAAAAGCTTTTGATCAAATTGAAGGTGTGTATCGTGTCTCCTTTGACGATGATAGGTTCACTATATCGTTGGAATACAAAGACTACGAAGAAAATGAAAGCGAATTTCAAGAAAATGTAAAAAAAATATGTGGAGTCTACCCAACCCCATGTATTTCGTTGCTGGATGACTGGTTTGTCTATTTTGATGGTATAGTTCAGAAGGGAGTGAATAATGAATAAAATAAAATTTCAAAGGATTTGGTCTAAAACAAGTGGCATTCGACATAAAATGATTTGGAAGGATGACAGAGGTTATTTTATAAAAAATAATTTTAAAACAATACCTGTTACACATATAGATAAAGATTTATGGAAAATAAAAGAAGGGAGTGAATAATGATAGAATGGATTAAAATATATTGGGAACTAATATTTAGCCAAGAACACTTTCCGATGTTCGAATTTTACACCTTGATGATGTTAGTGTATTTTGTGCTAATCAGCATCAAATTAACTAGAATAGAAAGGAAAATAGATGCCTAAAGATACATCATCCAATACAGATGACCGTGGATTAATCAATGGATACCGTCCTAACAGAATTTCATTATACATTCTGCTTTTAATTTCAGGTAGGCTTGACGAACTCGGCGAGACTTTGGAAAAAGATATGCAAAAGTATCGTATCTCCGAAGACGAACATAAAAATAATTAAAGAAAGGAAATAATAAATGTTAACTGACACTCGATCTGATCTCTCTATTGCTGGAGCAATAGAGATATATGATTTTTTATTAAAGGAAAAGAAGATTACTGTGTATGGTGCCGCTTGGAAAAGACGGCAGGCATTGGTATCGATGTATTGGCGTGGAAAAAGACGGTTTACTGAATCCGAAATAAGATTTAAGGAAGTTTCGTGATACAGAAAACCAAAGTCAAAAAGATGTTCAATACAGCTGGTCTACAAATAACAACGCAAGCCCTGAACATGATCGAAGAAGAAGTAACTAAGGATATACTAGGAATGGTCGAAAGAACAAAGAGTGGTAATGTTAAACGACTTACACCTGATTTGTTTTGGGTAGCACTAGGTAGATATAATACTCAATAATTACGTTATCGTTGGGCGTATAAAAGGGGAAAAAGGGCGAGGACATTATGTTCTTGCCCTTTTTTTTTACCGTATATAAGTTCCAATGCAAGTAAATACCAAGTAAATACCAAGTAAATATTATTGATTAAAAAATTGTAGACTGAGGGCATATTTACTGGTTTGTCGCGGAGAGGGTGGGATTCGAACCCACGTTACGCTATTAACGCAAACACGCTTTCCAAGCGTGCGCCTTCAGCACGAGAACTAATAGGTGCAAGTAAATGCCAAGTAAAAAACCGTATTCTATCTTTAAAATTAGAAGTATTTATCATATTCAAATTTGCTATAATTATAAACGTAAAACAAAAACATTAAAAACCAGCAATCTAAAAGAAGCGCATATGATTGCAAAAATCATATATCCTAATATATTAAAAACATTAATTACTAATAAACGGGTTGAAACGCCTTTTAGAGAATTAGTTAAAAAATATTTAAAATACAATCACGGCTGGGCAAAAAGAACTCTTCAATTATACACATACCAATTAAATGCATATATTAAATCGAACACACTTCCTACAAATCCGACATCACGTAATATGTGGGTTAGGTGTATTAATGGGTGTTGGAACTGGGGATTAAAACAAGGATTAATAACTAAGCATAAAAAATTAAAGCAAACAATAAGTTATCCAAGAACTAACATACTACCTAATATAGATATAATTAAAACATGGGAACCAATAGAGTTTAAAGCAATGTGCTTAATAATGGCACAAGCAGGGGCAAGAGTTGAAGAAATAAGACGATGGGAAAAAACATCTAAAACGTATGACAGTAGGCGGAGACGTATTATGGTGCATACGAAAGGGACAGGACAAATAGATACAGCTAGAAAACGCCGTATAGTGCTTATAAATGATGAAATAATTGAAACCCTTACCCAAGTATCAATTATAGATTTTACGCGAAAAAATGCGAGTAAACTGCTACGTTTTAATCAGGAAGATATATCTTTACAGTTAAGGGACTTACGTAGAACTTTTGCGGTAAATCAGTATAAGAAAGGGATACCGTTATTAACAATATCAAGATTAATGGGACACTCTTCACTTTCGATGACTGAGTGGTATTTAAAGCCGTTTAAAGTAGAAGATATTATTCTATGATTCTTCGCTATCTGCTTCAATATGCTCCTTTTTATACCGCTGTATGCCATGTAAGGGTACACCAGTTATGCGTTCAACAGCCATCACGGGATTATCCATTAACTTAATAGCATCTCTTGAAATCCGTCCAAACGGAAACCAAGTCCATATTTGATATGATGAAAAATCATGCCAATCCCCTTTAAGGAGGTTTCCTAGTGGTTGTAAAAGAAGTCTTCCTACAGGTGGTGAAACCGCCTGTAGTGGAGCAAGGGGTCCAGGAAGAGTACCAAAAAATGCTCTATCTCTACTTTTCTCATCACCAAATAAAAGAGTAGATGTATCTTGCATCCATTGATAAGGTGGTGGCATAGCTGAATCAAACATTGACATAGGAAAAGCCATCGCTAAAGCGAAGGCTATCATATCAGCAGTTATCATTCTATTTAATCTTCTCATCGACTGATCAGATTGATCGTATCCGTAATACCCTGCAATTTTCCGAAGGTTATTTCTAAACCTTACACTATTCCAAGCAAACAACTGAAAACGGCTATATACACGTCCTAGTGACGTTCCTGAAAACATAGGTCTATTAGCATTATTATATATAAACTGAGTTGCCTTTACGCCTTTTTTAGCCATATCAATTAACCAAGGGTCATCTCTCCGAAAAGATGCTTTTGATGCTTCGTAAACTTTCATTGCTTGTAAATAATGCGCTATAAATGCATCACGTCTAAGTTTTCTTTCCGCGGTTCTCATAAAATACGCAGCTTTATCAACTATATTTTGTGATAAGCCGTGTTTTTTAGCAATCTCATATAATGTAAAATCAGATAAGGAAGGGTCTTTCTTTATTTTACGTGATGCTTCATCTAAAAAAGCTTTCATTTTAGCTGTTCTTAAAGATGGACTCCTTCTTATTATATCAGTCATATGAGATTCAGTAGCACCGTGTATTTCAACCCACTTCGTAACATCAGCCATACTTTCAAAAACTTTACCATCTTTATCTGGAGGTATAATATCCCGAATCTTTTGAAGAGATTGGGCTTTAAAAAAGTTACCTAAACCTGCATTGATAGCAGTATTCAATGAACCGCCATAGATATTAGCAACCCCCGATTTTGAATGCGCAAGTAATGACATTAATTCATACTTTGCTTCCATATTAGAAAAAGACGCAATCTTTTGAAAAAATTCGTCTTTCTCAATTTTTGTCATATCTTTTTTCACGCCAAATAAACTAGCATTGTATTTTTGCATATTCCGTAACATCGCCTGATCACTTAACCAATACCAAGGATTATTCTTAACAGGGAACGATGAATGATCTAACCAATTTTCTGGTAACACAGATGGATAACCAATACTATTTCTAGCGTAAAGAGTTTTAAACATTGACCATTGCTTTGTGAATTTTCCACCAACATTCCTTGCATTAAAATCCGCTATATTCATAGCAGACGATAAGCCTATTAATATATTAGCTTTAGATTTCGTTACTTGTTGGACATTTTTTAGTATAGGATCAATGCCGATAGTCCAATTCGGGAGAGGACCCACATGCGTACTCCTACTTTTACTTGATGGGCTTCGTTGCGTTGATCCAATCCTATCGAATCTTTCTTTCTTGTTCTTCTTCTTGCCTGTACTAAGTAAATAATTAACCATCTCTCTCGACTCGATAGTATCTTCAATTAAACCCTTAGAAATACGTATATCATCGCTCATAGATTGGTGTAGCTTATCTGCATCAGACATCTCTGATTGGTTCGCCATCGACTCTTTCATCTTTTTTACATATTCTTGAGTGCTTTTAGGGAACGTGTTATGGGGGAAATAATTTGGATAATAAGCAACCGTGGGTCTATTCCATCTATGATTATCGTTCTTATCTGATAGCTTCATATCAAACATCTCTTCTAAGTAATCTTTAGATAATCGTTTTTTCATTTCATATGCATATTGTTTATCTGAAAGCTCGTGAATAGATTTTTTCGGAAGACCCTTACCTCGCCATATTTTATGTCTTGAGAGAGTATATTCGTATACTAAATCATATACGTCTTGTGTTTTAAAATTAAACCCATCATTAACTATTAATTCAATTATACGGGGTATTGCCTTTTTAAGATTCACCAATCCCTTCATAGGACCGCTATCGTATCTAAATTTAATCTTTTTAACCTTGCCGTTACTGTCTGTTAATTCTATATCTTGTAAGGTGGGTTCATAAATAATCTTATCATCGCGCATTTCTTTTATACCGCGTTGATTGGTTTTGAAAAACGTGTCAAAAAATACTTTGACATCTTTTGTTACCTTCTCTACAAGCTTATCAGCACTTATAGAGCTAGACTTATTATTTGATTTAATTATACGAACTGTCTTCCATGTGCCGTCTGAATTTTGATATTTTTTCTCAAATGCTTTTTTTGAAGCATCGTAATATTCTTGATATAGTTGAAATCTGCGTCCAGTACCTTGATTTCGATTTTCCAATTCATGTGTTCTAATTGCAAGATCGAAAAAATCTGAAGAGTTTTCTAATTTCATCACATCTTTAAAAAACTCAGATACTTTTACTTTTTTATCGTTAGTATCATTATCAGCCCATTCAATCAAACTAGAGACCGTGGAATGCATACGTCCGAAATGACTTAACGGCTTCATTGAATCACGAGATATGGTGCCGTTTTTCGTATAAACTTTTACTTTATGTGATGGGAAAAATTCCATATCAAATTCAAGAAGTTTTTCCGCAACAGTTTCAGGGAAGTACACAAAATCCTTACCACTTACGTTGAATACTTTTTGACCTTTAGTGACACCTTCGAAAAAATTAATAAAATTCTTCAAATCACTCTTAGTAGTAGTGTTTACACTACTACCAGTTCGAGGTAACCCATGCCAATCCCCAGATGTAAAACCATGAAAAATATTATCGAAATTTTTAGCAAGCTTTGGGTGCTTGACAAATAAAGCTGATAAACGATCACGTAAATCTTTAGCTTCCACCGAGAGAGGAATTTTATCAATATCAGCAACTTTAGGATTTTGTTTGTCATTAAAATGTATATGAACTACTTGCTTTGAAAAATCATCAGCTTCCATAGGCTCTTTTAACGTATTGGCTATCTCAACAGCATCTTCTGTAGTTTTTATACCGTTATTTACATTCTTACCTTCTACGTTCTCGCTCAAGAGAGGGTTATCTTTAGACTTTTTTTCCTTTTGGATTTTTCTTATAGGGACCTTCTTTTTGATAGCTAATTTTCTTCGTTCTTTATCGGACACTTTTACAGGAGATACATCTTTAACTTCTGGGGTTACTCTCTGTTTTAGTCCGCCACCTTTTTTAGGAACTGGTTCTTTTAATTGCGAATCTTTTGGTCTTGAAAATAATTTATTATAATTCTCACCATAAAGTCGTAAGGTAGGTTCGCTTATTAATCTTTTTTCATTCTGTTGACCTACAGCAGTAAACATATAACCTTTTATTCTGTTATGAGATGCCAATCTCTGATTTTTACCAGTGAAAGCGTGGCTCACAAGTAATTCTATCTCATAAAACTGCTTTAGAACATCACTTTCAAGCTTATCTTTATACTCTATCATCTCTTCAAGTTTTTTATTTGCTGACTCTCTTTTATCCGCTGAGTTACGTGTAATACGCGCAGTTTTTTTCCCTTTCTTAAAATAATCATCTACATCAGATGCGTCTTTCTTAGCCTGCGCTGATACATCTTTTATTCTTTTAATAGTAACGCCGTTTTTACGAAGTTCTTTAACTGCCCTTAGAGACATAGGGGTTGTTGTTAAGACATGATAAGCATTTGAAACCATTTGCTCAATAACTTTAACTTCTTCCATCATTTTGGCAGTTGACGCTTTACCTTTTAACCAGTCTGTGTGTGTATTTTTATATTTTCCAATCGCATTCTTGATTCCCTTTACCCCAGAAAACCAGGTAAGATTTGGGATTACATCTTCGAATTCTTTATTATTATCAATTAATTCTCTTACGTCTTTCATAACAGCTTCTTTAATAGCCTCAAACTCACTCACTCCTGATGTTAGTCGCGGGTCGCGATCAATAACATTAAGATGAAGGTTTATATTTTTAGCAATATGTGAATGCGTACTGTTCGGGAAAACATTTTCATCTGTTAGAGTTTTAATTGTATCAGCGGTTTTGTATATACTATAAGCTTTATTACGCCCGTAGTCCCAACCTCCATACGATTCTATAAGGTTAGAAAATTTACCTAAATCCCCTATGCTGGCTAGTTTATGTAATATTTTATCTGAACCTGGGGCATTTAAAAGCTCTCTGGCTTTACCGCCCTTCTTTTTTATGGTTATATTTTTAAACCCTGCTTCTAAAAATTCGCGTTGCATTTCACGCATACTTACAATACCAGCATAATCACCCATGTCGGCAGTAATGTTACTAAGATTACGCGCTATTTTCCGAATGCCCACACCATTATCGTCTTTTATTTTAAATGAAATTTCAAAACCATTATGAGTCAACAATTTATACGCAGGATTACGTTTTACTTCCGCATACAATGTGTGGATTTTATATGCGTAATTATTAACAAACCCGAGTAAGTCATTACCATTTGCCGCACCTGAAGATATGCGTTGCCTTGTATATGGGTCAAATAAACCCGCTAACCCTTTATTTTCTTTAGGTAGTTCTTCAGTATACTGTTTTGCATTTTCTTTAGCAGATGTCAAACCGTTAGACGAATCCCACTCATCCTTAACTTTTAATAATTCTTGTAAATATTTTTTTGATTTATTTTGAAAAAACTTGACACTGTCAATATCTAAATCCATTCCTCCTTCGTATTCCATGTCTTTTGGATGAAGAAAAATTTGACCCCCTTTTTGTTTTACAAAACCACCAAACATTAATGCCCTTTCGCCACTTGCAGAATCTTGAGGTGTTCTTTGAACAGCAAAAGTTAAATCCCATTTTAAATCTTCTAGATGTTTTTTAAGTGACTCTGGTGGGTTTTTACTGTTTTTAATATTTAATTCGGTCTTTTGATATTCAGCCCATAATCGCCCAAGCGTAGTCTCGTACAACTTCCCTCCAATATGTTGCATTACTTTCATCTGTTTCATATCTTCTGCAAATAAGAACTGACCATACTTAGGCTGTTGTTTTTTATTGGACATATATGGCGTAGTTGGTCCACCGATAGACTTACCACTATATTTGTCTATTGGCTGTAATACCCGCCTACGTATATAATTTTGTAACTGTAAATCATTTAAGTCGCTATTAAACTTATGCATTATCGACCAAGGCTTATGCCCCATGACACTTTTCAGTATTTCGTTGACATCAGCGTTAATTTCCAATGGAACTTCAGATGGAGCTTGGTCTAAAGTTTCCCGATATTCCTGCATGTCTCTACCTAAGAATCTCCAAACAGACTCAAACATCTCAAGATTGCCAGTTTTATTTGTTGCTGCATCTATAACTCTTGATAGTCCAACATAATCCCAGTCTATTTTTTTTAATGTATTTGAATCAGGCTTAATTATATAATTATCATAAAGTTCGTTTTGGGTCTTGTCGCCAACGACACTATTGCGGAGAACACCATCATAATAGTCCTTAAAAACCTTTGTATCAACTTGTAAATCATTGGCTTTATATAGTACCTGCATATTTACTCGTTGAGGTTTATGTAGTGTTTTCGTGTTCTCAAAAACACCAACACTTACTGTATAGTCTTCGGTAGGTATATCGTATTTAATTGGCTCTACTTCTTTCCCATCGACATGATATTTCATTCCCTTAGGACCCATAGTCCAATCCATAGCTGTACGCAGACCACGCTGTTTAACAGCAGTGTCGTAAAGCTTAACACTTATCTTATTTGTCTGCATCTCCGCGTGTTCTGCGTCCGTAGCTCTAAAATAAGCGTATTTCCCGAGAATAGCACCTTCCTTTTTATTGGCTGATACTAAAGCACCTTTGGCGGCACCTGCGTTAGCAGGATGCCCGCCGTCTCTTGTTATAGCATCAAAATCCTTTTGATCTACAATAGCAACTCCATCTAAATGTACATCTGTATATATTAATGTAGACTTCCCATCTTTATCATATTCTATCTGAATACCGTATTTCTTTAAACTAGATTCCAAATTTTTATTTTTTTGCACAGCATTAATAATTACAGTAGGTAAGAATTCTTTACCACCTATAATTTCTTTGTCTAATTTTTTATCTGTGCGAGATGCAATAAGTTGCATTCTTTTATTCAATTTAATTGGGTCTAAAATGAAATCCGCTTCCTTCTTTTGGTTCCCGCGATACATCTCTTCAATAGAGATTCCACCATTAATTTTCTCAAGCATCAAAACATTATTCGCATACATCAAATCATAAGTTTTTTTAGTTATCTTTAAATCTTTTATAGCTTCAGCCCGTAATTTAGTACGTTCTGATGAATCAACTAACTTATCTACTCTTTTTATAATTTCAATCACTTTAGCTGGGCTGTTATTTTCTATTAAAGACTTAACAAAAACAGCACGGTGTCCGTCTTTTCTCCCAGAATGATATAGATAACCATGCTCTTCGCTCATATCGGTTATTATTTCCCCAAACCGCCTTGGACTTGCGTTCCCTATTTTATGTTCACCTTTTACTCCAAACTTATCGGGTTTTTCATATACAGTTACATATGCAACGTCGGCAATCCCTTTTAAATATGAAGGTATTTCAAACCCATGTATACGTTGACCGCTAAATTTCATATCCCCGCGTTTAATTACACCTAGCGTACCAGCCTGTACAAATTCAGTAGTCTGTGTAGCTAAAGCCTTATTATGATGCCTTCTAAGTCTACGTTGCATATCGTCAGTAAACTTCTTACCATTCTTTTTCGCTCTATCTTTTAATTCAGTTATAAGGTTTTCCCAATCACCTTTTTTGGGTTTGATAGCAATCTCTCTAACTCTTTTATCTATCGCATCCATCATTTCTTTTTTATTCTTAAAAGGCAATAACTCGGCTGTTTCTTCTACAATTCCCTTATAATCACCGCGTGATGAACTTTTGTCTGTTTCTGGAGTAGTCTCAACTGGTTCTTCTTTTACTTCTTCTTTTACTTCAGGTATTTTTAATTTATTTAATTCTTTAGGCGGAGTTTCAGTGGGAACTTCTTTTTTTACTTCGGGTATTTCTAACTTATTTAATTTTTCGGGCGGAACTTCAACTTTAGTCTTCAAATTACTAATAGCTCTTTGTAACTTTTGTTTTAATCCCAGAACATTGGAACGCTCATAAACCCCTCCTTCATTCATAATATTAAATATAGTCCAATAGGCTTCATCACCTGCCAATCTTTGAACTATATTTAATATTTTCTCAGCTTCAGCATTTGCTATATAACGCTCTCCACCTATTGCTTTTACCAAATCATCTTTTGTGAAACTCTCTAATCTTGCAGTAAACTCAGCACTTGTTTCAGTTTCACTAAATATTTTTCTTAGGTCAGAAATCCTTTTCCTATTTTTACTAAACTTTGCACTCTTATCCTTAGGAACAACACCATCCTTATCTCTTAAACCCTCATTTTCACTCCGAATTTTATCTATCTTAACTTGAATAACTTTTGATACTTTTGTAACAGGATGGAGAGAAAAACTTTTTTCTTCAGGTGATTCTTTTTTTACTTCAGGTATTTTTAATTTATTTAATTTTTCAGGTGATTCTTTTTTCTTAACAGGGACATCTTCTTTCTTAGGTATAAGAGAGTCTTCTATGCTTTTAGCGTCAGGTTTTCCCGCATTAGTATATTTCTGCCCCGTGGTTTTATCAATTAATACCGACGCACCAGCTTGAGCTTCTTCACCTTCTCCCATTCTACGATAACCTGCCTCTACCAATCTTTCTTCGTGAGGCTTAATAATCATATCGTAAATTTCTCTGTATGCGGTTTTCTTATCTTTGCTTTGTTCTAAAATGTTCATCTGAGCCATTCGAGCAGCAATACCATACTCTGTCTGCTCACCAAGCTCGGGACTAAGCGTTGCCCCTAATTCTTCATGTAATTGTCTGTATACTTCAACCTGTGCGTCTTTAGTGAGATTCTCCCATCTACCTTCATCTTCTTTTTCAGGCGTTCTGTAATTTTCTCTTTTTACCTTTGCTTTATAATCGCTTGCAGCTTTAACCCACGCTGGCATAGATGTACCACCAAAATAAGCACCAAGTAAATATTGATATATTTGAACAGGGAGAGGTTGGTCTTGCAACGTAGTTGGAAGACCTGTAAAAATAGAACCTGCCAATGCACGAACAGCAGTATTGGCAGTGTTTACTTGTTTAGCTGATGAGCTATGTAGCATCTTACGAAGGTTAACGAATTGTCCTATACCCTGAAAAGCGGCACCTGCTACAGAACCATGTATAAAAGACGACATTGCACCGTCTACACCCTCTTGCCATGAAGACACAGCAGATGCTGTCCCAAGATGTAAAGCGGACTTAAGAGCCGCACGTCCAAACGAACCCTCTTTTAAATATGCTAATGACTCAAATGCAGCATTCTTTTTACCAACAGCGGAGATAACATCAGTAACTTTATCTGCCGCCATCATCGGTACGGAGAATTTATTTAATCCCGCTGAAATCTTAGCAGTAGTACCAAGCCCCGCCAATCCGCCCTTAACACCTAATTTAGCTAACTGCTTTGCTGTGAACGTAGCGGGACCAGCTAAAATTCCTGGAGCAAAACCTATTAAGTGACCCAAGCTTTGAGCAATCCCACCTGACGTGGATTGCGGTTCATCCGCCCAACCTATTGTAGTGAATCCTTCTACAAGTCCTGATGCAAATTGATTAGCAACATCTAAAATACTACTTTCATCTGTCGCTTTTTCAAGAGTCGAGCCTTTAGATACAAATACATTATTTAAATATTCTTTTTCAGATTCTGAAAATATAGACGGATTATTTTTATACATATCCGCTAAAGATCGTAACTGCTTATCCGTATACTGGATATCAGGCTGTTGCATTTAAACCTCTTATACTAATATTGTTGTTGCTCTAATTGTGGGGTAGTAGCAGCAGATGTAGTAGCCATATTATCTCTAAACTTATTATAGTAGTCCTTTTGGCTTGCATTAAAACTATTTAATCTAGCAACTCTATCTGCGTCATAAGTTTCGGAATTTTCGTTCCCTATGTAATGATTGTTTAGCCACCATTTGCCTCTCTCACCTTCTCCTATATTTTTAAAATTCCTTCCTTTACCCATCAGAACATTCCCTATAAACAGCATACGTTGTTGGTCTGCGCTTACTTTACTCGCATCAAATCCAATTTCAGGGTTACGCATACCTTCTTGGTTAAGCCACTGGGGAAAATCTTCATGTTTGTCATCTATCCCTTGTGTCGCATAATAATTAGCTAATCTATTTCTTGCTGTCATTCCCCCAGCTTGACCATAAACACCTTCTTCATCCATAAGCATTTTTTCAAACTGGAAAAGTCCTTTTCCTTGACCATCAACATACTTGCCTTTAATTTTATTCCCATGTTCATCTTTAGCATTAATCCGTTGCTGTGTCTCGGGGTTCATTGTGCCACCTGTTTCATGCCACGCAATTTCATTCATTAATGAATCAATCTGTTTGGGGTCTATTTTATACTTAGCTGCCGCAAAATCCCTCATAGACTTTAAACTAACAGGTTGGTTCTGAGCCATACCTATTAATGACATTGGATTTCCTTTTCCTCGTTCCATTATAGTTTTAACTCCATCTGAAGTGCTTTCTGTTTTGACTTAGGTAGCGAACTTAAACCGTCTTTTACCATCTTATTGGTGATCTTAGCATCTTTTTTACCCTTAGCGAATAATCCTGAAAACATTATAATCTTAAGTACATGTTCTATGTGTTCTTCTGATGTATTGACTTGATCGGGTTTAGTCATAGCTGCATATATACCAGTAGCAATAGCTTTCGTATTCCAGTTAGCTTTAGCTAATGACATACCTAAAGCACCTAATGTCATACCACCTAACCCACTACTAATCGCACCTGAGACACCTTCATCGTATAGAGATGTAACCGCAGAAGCAGAACCTAGATTAATAGCTCTTGAAACCATTGCTTCTCTATTTTTATTAGCCGTTAAGAATTTCGCAAAACCTTCTGATGATTTTCCGAGGTTAACACCAATATTTTTCGCCTTTGCTCCCATATCCTTACCAGCTACCTTACTGACCTTTTCAAAAGCCTTGCCCATACCAGCAGTATTACCTTTCGAAAGGTTTCTTAAACCAGCAACCCCTTTAGAGCCTAGTTTTATCCCCCTACTAGCGTAACCATAAGGTAAGATGAATCCTGCGGCAGAACCTATACCTCCGACCAGACCTTCCCTTGTATTTAATGCAGGGGCTTGGTCATCAATCCAATCATCTGATATGAATCCTAATGCAGCCATATCAAGAAAATTTAATCCAGCACGCTTCAATGCTCGCTTTCCACTGAAATCTATTTCGAAATCTTTTCCAGCAAGCAGAGCATTCTTTTTTATATCTGATAATTCGCTATTAGAAAAACTTTCAGGGTTACTATCGTATCTCTTTCTTATCTCAGTGAGTGCATCCGTATAACTTGTGTATTCATCTGGTTTTTTTTCACGGTTTACAATCTTCATTAAATCTGCTTTAGATTTACCTTCGCTCCCTTGCGAATGGCTAAGTTGCCCCGCTAAGGCTAATAGCCCCATTGGGTTACCAGATGCTAGTATTTGATCGTCTGTAAGACGATCTGTTAAGTATTTTATTCCTTGCGGATCTATTCCTTGCATTTTTTATCCTACCTATTTTATGTTTACTTTATACTTATTAAACTTATCAAAACTTGTTGTATACTCTTTATTGAGAACTGTGTCACGTAAAGTAACTGTTTTATTCTCGTTATCTACTTTTGTTACAATAACATTATATTTTTTACCCTGTCGTTCTAATTTATACGCCCCACCTTTTTTTGGTGAGTTTAACGATGTAGTATCAGTCTTAGGATTTGTTAAAAGGGCTTTTTTTGCTCTCGCTGTTAACGCATCCCTTGCATCGGTTTTAGCTTTAGCTGCTGTTAAATATTTATCTCTCACAGTGGTATCCCAATTGTCATCCCCGACATTATATTCACCTGGGGAATCATCATATGCTTCTTTAATTAAATCATCATAACCTTTGTAACCAGCTTTTTGCCATTCTAATAACTTCTTAAAGGGTGTATCTTTTGTTATAGTATATTTTTTAGCTTCTGTTAAATATTTATCTCTCACGATCTCATCCCAATTGTCATCCCCCGCTTGAAAATCATTAGATTTGCCTGGGGCAGTAGCATATGCTTCTTTAATTAACTTATCATGACCTTTGTAACCCTCTTGTTGCCGTTTTAATAAATCCTCAAAGGT
>Ga0080013_1003303_pt1 | contig 17264 bp, 42 predicted proteins | sample ETNvirenome_6_85_FD_69236 | JGI IMG/M metagenome (GOLD analysis project Ga0080013, IMG submission 69236) | Marine viral communities from the Pacific Ocean - ETNP_6_85 (SPADES assembly) (version 2) | ecosystem: Environmental > Aquatic > Marine > Oceanic | place: Pacific Ocean | collected 2013-06-19 | reverse complement strand
GCTAATGAGTAACCACACACCAGAACCTTGGAGCAATGAACCCAACTTCGCCGATGAAGCCCCAGACGAACGAAGATTGATAACAGCCAGGGGTCTGAGGATTGCCGAAGTTACCCACGCCAACATGGAATGGGAAGACTACGAAGCAAACGCCGCACGTATCGTTGAGTGCGTCAACGCCCTCGCCGGAATCAAAGAGCCCAAAGAACTAGTGAAAGCAGCAAAAGCCGCTTTGCACGCACTCGAGACCCCCGGAGATTTCCGCCAGGAAGAGATTGGCTATGTAATTGAGGACCTGGCACATGCACTGCAAGGAACATTCGACGAAGAACAGGAGGAAGAGTGAAACTGACAGCAAGAGAGAAAGCAATAGCAATCAACGTCATAGAGACGTTAGAGATGACCAAGGATGAAAAAGCATTGCTGCTGATCCGGGCTTTTGTAACTGACGCTGATCGGGATGACCCAGAGAAGCTGCAGGAGCTGAACAAAGAAGCCCGCCGTGTAGCCACCCACATCGCAGAAGAGCTCGACAAAATGATCGATCAGGTCGATGCGCAACGTGCGCAGCTACTCGAAACACTCGGCGACCCCAACCCGGACCTCAATTAGGAGGCCTATGCCACGGATGAACTTCAAATGCCCAAAATGCGAGCACACCGTAATCGAGGAAGTGATGCAACATGCGGTTGTCTCAACAAACATCAGCTTCGTGTACGCACGGAGAGATGAGGAGCATGCAAGCATCGACTATGGAGAAACCTCCACCGACTACGGAGAAGTGTCCCACTACCAATGTAACCGCTGTGGCCAGAAGCTCAGAGATGATACAATAGGCGCAATTGACGATGCTGCTGCCCTGGCGCAATGGCTATTCAAGTATGAAATGCTCGAGGAGACCGATGGCTAGTGATCGAGAGTTTTACCGAGAAATCATTTGCTTTGAAGTCCTCTCCGAAGAACCAATCCCCGAAGAAACAACCCTAAGAGAATACCAGGATGCTGTGCAGGACGGAAAGATGCTGGGTGCCTACCTGCACGGAGCCACCACAATCCTGAATGGCCCCGAGATTGCGAAACTGATTATACAGCGAGGAGAGAGCCCCGAGTTCTTTGGCCTTACCGAGGAAGGAGAAGACAGTGACACATGGAGAGAAGAAAATCACGCACCGAGAAGCGATAAAGGGACTGGCTAAAGAGCTAGTAGAGTTCTTTGACGCCGACGAAAGACAGGTCTACACACTGCTCATGCGCTGTCCGAAAGAACGCCTACCCGCAAACCTCAACTACTTCGTACTTGCCCATAGACGTGCGCACCAACGCAGAAACCAATACAACACCCCCCACAAGCTCTCGATCTTGAGGGACTCCCTCCCGATAGGGGAATCCTCCAGCGGGGGAGTACGTGGCCGAGCTACATGGCGACCCGACCTCAACTACTATGATTCCATCGAGTACCTCTCCCGAGGCGGTGGACGAGTTAGCGTGAAAAGCTACTCCGACCAGGATTAAGAAGTAAGGAACGTCAGGACCATCCCCACGACGTTTCTTTAGCCCCAAACTACCTCCCGTTTCTGGGTATAAGAATAGTAACTGGAACCCAACCAAAGGGGGTATTGAATGCCGAGACACCCGACCAAATTCTTGGTCACCGAGTGGGACGACACGAAAGAAGTCGTCACACTACTTGCCCACACGGGCGAGATGGTGACCTACCAACACCTGACCGGTCGGCCGGACCTATTCGTAGTACCGGCCGACTATTTCTTCACGACGCTGTCTGCGAAGGAGGTGACGCCGTGGCTCATCGACTGAGCACCATGACCGCCGAAAGGAGACTGAAGTACCTGGATGAGGAGGTGTGTAAGGTCTCCTCCCTGGAGGGGCAGAATATTAGGAACAAATATTTCCCCTCCCCGGGCACCATCTTCTTCGGCAAAGTCGCTATGGCCGTGGGAGGACCCATCCTACTCGTCCTGAGCATGTGCTGCTAGCTCCCGCTAGTAGTACACCCTGCCCCGTTCGGGGCTTCTTACTTACACCTCTTTCCGGGTATAAGGCTAATAAGCTACTATGGAGGTAGGGGTACAGGAGAAAGGTATGCACAACAACATCGCAGACAGATTTTTAGACCTCGGAGATACAGTCGCTACCAAGCGAGAAAAACTCCGGGCCCACACAAAAGTAACCTACACATGTGGGCATACTACAGACTTCATTGAAAGCCCACCGAGAGTGGGCGATAGACTAACGTGCAGAACCTGCCTCGAGGATATTTTTGTAGTGGCAACGAAACATGTCGGGCGGCAAGGTAACAGAACCCGCTGCCCTGTAGACTAGAAACCGAAGAAGTAACCCCACCCGCCACACCAGAAACCCACCACCAGCAGGAGAGACCTATGAGCAAAGACCCGATAACTAAGTATCTGGGACGTACCATTGACTGGAACCCCGCTACCCGGAAATTTGAGTTGGAACCGGAAGAACACTTCTACGCTAAGCAGGTCGCCGACTACCTGGGGGAGCATACACCCCAACCGCTTGCCCAGGGAGAGAGAGGCCCGCACGATGATTACAAATGGATCGCCCCTGACAAGACGTTCGTCTGTAAGTGCGGTAACCACAAACTGCATCGCACCTTCGTACCTACCTCACACGAGGAAGTATCTCGGCTGCAATGCTACGAGTGCGGACGCCAGGGGCCACTTGGGCGGAGCTGGAAAAGTACCCTTGAAGGTTGGCGTGCAACCCACACCGCCCGCCGGGCCATGCTCACCGCTAAGATCGATTACAGCTAACACTAACCGCCCGGCTCAGGTATAACATCGCCTGGGTCGGGCCTATGGAGGAAGAATGACTACTAAGGAGAAACTCGCAGTCGCCGAAGAACTCCTGCACGAAACTCTGCAGGCTGTAAACCTCAAGGCCCGTTTCAAGTATCACTACAAGGGAGAAGCCACAGACTCCTATGCGCTAGCATCAAAGCTGGATAAGTACTTCCGGGAGGGGTAGATGGCAGCTGTTCCCGAAATATATGCGCGTAAGGGCGGAAAGGGGTGGCCGAAAGAACTACCCTGCCTCGGCTACTGCGGAAAGATGCGGAAAAGTATTGGCCCCGGCGATCGTACCTGCCGCTCCTGCAAGAACAAACAACAAACCAAGAAGGCATCAGTCTCCCCCAGCCCCCGAGACTGGTAAGAGGAATCAGGTATAAGGAGCACAGGAAGGGAGGCTACGCCTTCCTTTTTACTTATAGGAGAATACAATGGCCACTTACCGAAAGTATGTTTGCGAACATAAAAATGGGGACTTCAAAACCCTCTTACTACACGGGGACGTGAAGCATGATGCCCCAGCCCCACGGCGGCGGCTCACGTTTAGGGAAGGTCTCTGCACATCTTCTGCAAGTCGACGGGGTCGCTGGGCAGGCAGTCGCAGCATCCTATAGCCCTGACCGCCTCAAGTGCCGGTATGCACGCCTCACCCTCTGTCACCGCACACGCAACCCCAGCAGCAGCGACGGCGGCGCCGCAATAGGCCGACTCCCACCACGGGCACCCCTGGAGCATGGGTACCGCCTCAAGTTTCGACTTGCAGGCTGGCTCCTTCTGACAGGCTTCAAGGTGTGTGACAATTTTGTCAAAGCAGGCCGTCTCAGCTGCGGGCTCCTTCTGCTCAGCTGCGGGCTCTTTCTGCTCAGCTGCGGGCTCTTTCTGCTCGGTGCACGAAACTAGCATGAGGCTCAGAACAGCTAGCAGGATCAAGAATGTTCTCATCGGTAGCTCCTTTGTGTTGTGCGCCATATCATCGGCAGGCGCATGTTTAGTATACTCACGACACACTCAGCGTGCCGGTTCCGTGAATGTCGGCCACGTCCGCTCCTTCTGTATCGCCAACGAAAGTCCCGTAGAGCTTCCCGTGCTCGCTGAAAAGTGAGAATGTCACGACTCCCTCACCGACATCGACCACTACGCATGTGAAGTGGCACTTCCCACCAGTAGTGCACGGGTCCACAAGCCACGTCCCGACGACTTGCGAAGTGAACACTCCCACGTCCCAGCTAAAGCCGGTGGCGTTGAACGAGACAACGCATGTGGACGATCCTTTTACGACTAAAGTACAGTCCAGCGCATACCAGAGTACTCCTGCGAGACTTAGCTCTCCAACGGCGACCCCGAAGCCATCGGGATCAAGCAGGTGCAGGTTCGCCTTGACGACAGCGGAATCCGCAGGCGCTTCCATTATCTTTCCAATCTGATCAGCTAGCACCTGCTCTGCAATCTCTTCTAGTCTTTCGGGCATTTCATCCTCCCCTTTTAGTTGATACACCACTATTATTTCGGATGCAAGCACCAGACTATCCTTTGCGACCTCAACAAGACCCACTCGATAGGTGTCCATCTCCACCGAAGACTCTCGACCCGACTTTTCTGGGATGGCCCATGAACTGTGGGCCGCTGGGCAACTGGGCCCCGAGGAAGATATCGATATTGCAGCAAAAGTCTCCTACATCAAATTCCACGAGCCCAAAGAAATATGGGTCCACCCGCAGCCACCACCGGAGGATAAGAAATGAGGATACCCCTGCGATACATCTCCCGCCGAGAGCAGCTCTTGCTCGGCATAGACATACTAGTTATTGCTGTAGGCTACAGCGCTAAGCTAGTTGCCTGGGCAGCGAAGCATACCCGGCGCAAAGCAATCATCGTAAAGCAACTCTGCATCGGAAATCGCTAGGCATAAGGTAAGGGGCATCCGCTCCTTATTAGTCCCTAATATCGGGTATAAGCAATATGAACCCCACAACAGGAGGATGTATGCCTACCCGAGGAAAGTTGTTACTACTCTTCGCTGCCGCCATGGCCATGATGTGCCTTGGAGCAGTTGTTGATGTTTACATGAACGACCCGGAGAACCTGCCCTGGGCAACCCTGGGCTGTGCCGCAGTTCTCTGCCTAACAGAGATTGCCGGGACACTGTACGTAATTATGTGGAAGTGCCTCGACAAGGAGAAATAATGGACCACGTAAAGATCAACTTCTTAGAGGCGCAGCAGGGCGGCCCACCGATACTATCCATACACAGCCAACACGTCCCGAAAAAGGATGACATCATTACCCTGCCGGGGGAATATGCTAGCTGGCGTGTAGCCAAGCGGCACTGGTACGTCACTGATAATGCCCGCAGAGATGTGGAACTGCAGATTCGCCAGGTAGATATCCACCTGGTTCCAACACTATAAGGAGATGACATGCCACTGGCCATCATCGTAGCCCTCGCCTTCTTTATTGCCGTCCCTTACGGTGGCTGCTTCTTCCTGTACCGGGAACTACGAAAGGTACAGCGAGAACTCGACCTCCGCATCGGTAACGAACATTGTGGGCTCATGCTCTTAAGCGACCACGTGAACCTTGTGGGCAACAAGCTCAAAGAGCACGTCGAGCACCACAACCAACACCCCAACGCTTGAAGGAGAGCCATGATACTCCTCAAAGATGCAGTCTTCACTTACGCCCGAGAGGGCAGACTTACGCTACAAGTACCCACGTACAACATCTTCCTTACCGCCCCGGCGGAAGAAGAAAAGTATGAGGAGTACCCCGACGACTACTTCGTGGAGCTTCGGTACGACCACTCTCCCGCCGTAGGACGTGAGATGGGATTCCTCTTCTTCTCCCGGAAAGGCTGGGAAGCACTCAAAGACGAGTTCCGGAAAGTCTATGAAAACGGCGACCCCAACAGACTACCGTGGGAGAAATGGGAAGAGCACGCCAAAACACATTTCGCCGGAGCAAGGAAAGCCGCAAAGAGGCGGAAGGATACCCTCTACAAGAAGTACAAAGAGGCCCGGGAAGCCTTCGAGAGGTGTAGATGACATGGGACTACTACCTGAGTACGGTGCTGAGAAAACTCTCGAAGTATGGTACGAGGTAACCTACCAATACACCCACCCGGAAAGAAAAGGTGTGTGCACAGACCGAAAGAAATACCGGACGCAACGGCAAATAGATAACGCCGTACGTCGCATACACGAAGCAACCCTGACTCGAGAAGAGAATGATGAGTTCGCACAAGGCGGAGTACTGGTAGCCGTACTCAGCACTGCTAAACTGCGGACCACCATAGCCGACCGTATCAGCTGAACTAACTGCAGAACCAGCACCCCAACGCTTAAAGGAGTTACAATGGAATTTCTAGTTCTTTGCGTAGTACTCGGACTTATCCCCGCAGCAATCGCCACCTCGAAGAACAAAGATGAATCCTTCGCAGCGTGGTGGATCTACGGAACACTGCTTTTCATCATTGCCCTCATCCACAGCCTGCTGAAGCAATCGGGCGGTGCCGGAGTATGTCCGGATTGTAAAGAGAGCATCCACCTTAGCGCCAATGTGTGTAAGCATTGCGGTGCACGCTTCGGCACACAGTGAGGTAACCTATGACCACACTTGAGGACCTGGGCTGGACCCGGGTAGTTGTGCCGAAGAAAAAGATACTGGATAGGAGCATCTTTACAACCAACATCATTAACTTCCCCACAGGGTGGGACTACTTCCACATGAGCAGGGATAACTACGAAGACTTCCTCCGCTCCACCCAGCTCCTTAGCGATAATCGCGAGCTGTATACCAAACTGTGGGGGAAGCAGGATTGGTGCCACGTCGGCCATGTCAGGCACCATAACTGGGGGTGGACCAACGGCAGCATGACTATCCTCGTCGACGTATCTAAGCGTGGATCCCAGTACTCCCTGGTCTTTCCCGCAGGAAAACGTACTCCCGAGGGAAAGCTTACTTGGGATGAAGCCGTGGCCCACTATGCAGAGCACGAACAAGACATCACTAAGTTCCTCAAAGACCTAAGTGCAGTAATACAGAAAAACACCAACAAGGAGAACACATGAAGAAGCTGATGACCGCAGCTGTTGTACTGCTAGTTATGTTTGGTTTCACCACCGATACCTACGCGCAAAAGAAAGATCCGAAGGGAGTATTCGGGTACGTCTGGAGTACACCGATTGCGCTGCTGAAAGTCCGGAAGGAGTTGACCCACGAGCGGCTGGACGACATCACGATGCTATTCCAGACCGCAACGCCACCGAAAGGTATCCCCGGCTTCGACACCTATGCTCTCCTCGCCTCCAAAAAGTTGGGACTAGTGAAGGTAGTCGCTGTGGGAGAGACCATCACAGGCGACCCCTACGGAAAGGAAGGTCGAGCAGCATACAAGAAGCTGGCAGCATCCCTCGCCAAGAAATACAAAATGTCCGATGAAGGCAAGATAGTTGGCGGGAAGCTCTACAAAGAGGATGATGAGTTCTACGAGTGCCTCAACTACGCCGGTTGCGGTGTATGGGGAGCTACCTTCACAGGTAAACACCATACCATCACCCTCATGCTCAACGGAGTCCGCAGAGGTACAGGGTACCTCAAGCTAATTGTGGAATCCGACCCGGGAATGGATAACTACATCAAGGAGAAGGAAGAATGGAAAGCGCAGGGAGTGGACGACGCACTGTAGCACCTGACGTCCTGAAAACCTTGAGGGAATTATTAGGGCCTAATCTTTTCCGGATTTACGAACGAGGCCAATGCTTCCGCACAGCCTACTGGATACTCGACTTTATCAAAACCCGGGGGGATGGGACTACTCACGACTATACTGCTGAGCTAGTTCACGGAACCCCGCTGTACCAGGGAACTGACCCACTGGCTGTCGGGAAATTGATCGGGCATGCATGGGTAGAGGTAGACACCCCCGAGGGCATTCAATGCATCGATGTACTCTCCGGTCCCGGGAGCATCCCCGAACTTGTATTCCTACCGCAACGTATCTACTACATCGCCGGGGCTATGAAAGAAGAGCATATGATCCGCATACCCTGGGAAGAAGCACTCAGGCTCAGCAATGAAAAGGAAACCTACGGGCCCTGGGAAACTCTTCCCGGGGATCCTGTAATGGTTGACTAACCCCCCGAAGAAGGAGAAGTGATGACACAGAACCTGCTCAACTACCAGGAAGTCTCAGAGATGCTCAATGTCAAAGTGAATACCCTCTACTATTGGGTGCACAAGAACAGGATACCGTACATCCGACTCAGCTCCCGGCTGGTCAGGTTTGACCCCGAGAGCGTCAGCGCATGGTTGGAGAACCAGCACGTCGCCGGGAAGAGTACGTAGGGAAGAGGACTAGCAGCAAAGGAAGAGCCCTATGGGTTCTTCTTTAGCTCGTAAAACCCCTCCCGGAATTAGGTATAAGAATAGTGAACCCCACACCACCTATAGGAGGACACCATGTCCACTAAAAAGTACCCCTACGAGGTGACTCGTAGAGTAGAGACCTTCTCGGGCCGGAGCGTCCGAGAAGGAGACTGTGCCCAATGCAACGGGGCACAATGCGGACCCGGCGGGGAGGGCTGCCGGAAAATCGTCGTGGAGTACGGGGCCCTTGTGTCCCTCAACTCCAACGGCGTCGAGTCGGAGAAAATCGTCTGCATGACGCGGATCTCCGAAACGCCCATAGTAAGGAGGTCACTCTAATGGAAAAAACTAGAGTGGAGAAGTTCGGGACTAAGGTCCTGAGGCATCTCAAGAAGGCGGGCAAGACCGCCGCCGAGGTGAAGCTGCACGGGGAAGTAGCCACCGTAGACCTCGGCACCACCACCCTGCGGTGGGAGGAATCCAACGCCGGGATCCTTTGCTGCATCTTCACCCGGCCCGAGGGTACAGCGAAGTTGGCCTGGATGGGTGAGACCACCAACATCCAGGATGAGGGTTTGGCTAAGCTGTCAGTCCACGCCCTCATCGCCGCCGGATAGAAAAAAGGAGAAGGCTTTCACAGCTTCTTCTTAGCTTGTAAAAGCCAAGCAAAACCTAGGTATAAGAATAATGTAGACCGGAAACCCATGGTGGGTACGCCAGCTACAAGACCTTCCCCATTCCCATGGGGAACCAGGACGGTATCCTGGATACACCCGTACCTACGGGAAGGAGAAAATACCATGAATAAGATCACTATAGAAATAGATTTCGCATCCCTTTGCGCCCTTTCGAAGAGCCTCTGCAACTCCGGCGACTTCGGTCGCTGGATGCAGAAAGACTTGATGTATATCGCCCCCGAAAGTCTCGGGGGCCGGGAAGTGGTCCCTTATGGGGACACGCCTCTCACCCCCGCCCACACCGTGGGCGAGGTTCCCGCCAACACGGGGGACTACTGGGAGGGGTACTCCTCCCAAGGGCTGATGTCCGTAACATGGACGTCGGCCTCCTCGGGGGCACGGCTGGAAGCGGACCACCTCCAGGGGGACCTTTGGTCCCTCGACTTCTACGGTACGGGAGATGTCTCCCGGCCGGAGAGCTGGTACTTAGTGACCCTCCTGTCTCTCGTCGACTACGACGAAGACAGGGTCCTTCGTTGCGAGTTGTCTGCTCCAGCTACGGTCGGGTGGCTTCTCGCAGGGGTCGAAAACCCCAAGGCCCAAGCCCTAATCGGGCAGCTACTGGGCGCTGGGCCACTGGAGTACCGCCCCGAAGGATGGGGCTCCTGGCTGCGTAACGAGACGCAGCCGATTCACCGATAGTAGCACTGGCAAGGAAGGAGGTCGCCAAACCGAAGCACCTTCCTTGTCATAACTGCGTGCACTACTGCACGACCGGCGACGAGAAGAATGCCCACACGGATTCTTCTTAGGTGTAAAAACCCAGGACATTCTGGGTATAAGAATAATGTAAGCCAGGGAATGATAGTAAACCCCCGTGGCCGACAAATGTGGGATAGTGCATGGTTCCCAATGACCACCCATGCAAAGCCACGCTCCCTACGTTCTGGACGGGGACAAAGTGGCTGGGACACCAGGACCAGGACCACATCAGCAAAAGGTATAGGAGGCCTTTGCTGAGTGAAAAGGTGTAAGGAAATAACCGGTAAAACCTCAAACTAAACTCCTGCCCGTTCTGAGGTACTCGGGCTACTCGTAGCAAGACTGCGAGTGAAGGCAACAGGGTAATGAGGGACCCCTGCTCTGCAGGGAAAGGGCCACCAGCCTTTTCCTTTAGCTCATTGACTCCCGGAAAATAGCTCTGCTATAGTTTGACGCGAACAACGGAGGTCTTAACGCTATGCAATACACTCGAGGAGTGCTAGAGAAAATAGCACGTCTAACCCCCGACGACGTAGACAACCACCACGCTATGCAACACCTCCCGTGGGACACGAACCACCGAGGGGTTACCCGCAGAAAACTAGAGCACGGGCTAAGCACTCAAGAGCGACCGAGACTTACGAGTACGCGTGCGGCGATGCTCGGACAAGGCACAGTTGGGGCAGGAGCTGGTGCCCTACTAGGCCTCATAGCGGCATACGCAACCGGCGCTAAGGGAAGTAAATTCGGGAAGTATATGGGCATCCCCGCAGGGATAGGAGCACTACTAGCCGGTGGGGAAGCTGTCACTAAAAAGAGCCGGAAGCGACATAAGAGCTACCACCGGGCAGAAGTGGCTTCCTGGAAACGGATGCAAGACCCGAAACGTAGAAAGAAACTTATCGAGCAAGTGCTCGACCGCAGCAAAGAATGGCAAGAATAGGAAAAAGCAATGACCACCCTTTGGGAAGAAGCAAGAGAAGAGCTTACTAAAGAAGCTGCCCTGGGCACCCCCAGAGGCATGGAGCCTCCGGGTACTGCACTGCACAGGGTACGACGTAACCAGGAGCTGCGGGATATTGATACTCCTAAGGGGGCACTCAAGAACGTAGGCAGAGTCGCCAAGCGGACAGCAAAGGAGGGCTTTTACAAGCTAGACCGCAGACTTAACAAGATGGTGATGGACAATATGTCCCCAGAAGATGCCCACCGGGTACGGAACCTCGCCCGGGGCGGACGCCTGGGAAAAAGAACTCGTAAGTTCTTCAAGGGACTCAAAATGAACATGCCAGGTCCTGCCAGGTTTACCGCAAACGCCCTCCGCAAAAAACTGGGAATGTAAATGAACTCTATACTCTGGGCAGCATTTCAGGATGAGATCCTTAAGATTGCGGAAGCTAAGGAAGACCCCGGCGATACTCTTATTAGTCACCGAGAAGTCGGACTCGTCCCCGAAACTAAGAAGGTGCCCCGCTACAGCGTTGTCGGTGAAAAAGGTGAAGCTCCCCAGGGTGTAAGCTTCCGGAAGAAGTTCCATCATGCCGAAGATGCAAAGGGCGGAAAGGTTATTGCTTCCAATGATGCCCGGAAGGGTACTGTTACCCTACATGGCAAAATGGGACCGAAGGCACAAGCCGCACTACACACCGCCTCCGAGAAAGTGAAGCAAGAGAAAGGCTTTAGAGTTAAGGCCCGAAAGCTTCCCGGAAAGACAACACTCGAGAAAGTGGAGATCTCCCCCAAAGCCTTAGACGCTGCGTCTAATAAGCAGGGGTACACTCCCGAGTTTTTAGCTGGTCAGGGTATCTCCAACCCAAAACCTGGCCGGTCCTTCTATGGTGCCAGCGGTAGATACGGCCCGAAGAGATCCCTCAAGCTCTACAAGAAAGGTCCGCAACCAGAACTCCAGCAAACCCTGGCGAAAGATAAATACATTGGATACCTCGCCCCCGGGCAGATCCGTCAACTACAAGGTAAAGATCCCATCTACCGGAAGCAGTTGAGTAAAGGCTTCGTCGGTAAGACTACTCCTGAGTGGCATAGGCCCGGAGGGAAATACTGGAATGACGCTGAACGTAAACGGAAGTAAGGAGAGAGCAATGAAACAGATACAGCGAACCTTCGAGAAGATCGCTGGACTGCAAAGAGCGCGACGCGTGCAAAGGGCCATGGACAAACTGATGAAGAAACGTGGATGGGTATGGCCGCAAGATGCTGCATCAGTAGCCGGTAAAGAACCTCAAACCGAAAAGCTCCTCACTGCTCTAGAAAACACCCGGGGGAAGTACCTCAAAAGACTATACAATTGGTCAGGAGTGGACAACGACGTACTCGGCGCAGTCCGGCTGCATAAGGGCATGAAGATCCCCGGGCTCCACGAAATGGACGACACCTACAAACTCCACGCGAAGCTTTCACGTAAACCGACTGTGTAACCATGCTCCTATTCTCCTATGGCTCTAACTCGCCCGTACAACTCCGGAAAAGACTCGGACACTCTGTCAAGACTACAGCCGCTAAACTCCCCGGCCATAAAAGAGTCTGCCGAGGGTGGTCTAAGAAGTGGGGCGGTGGGGTAGCATCAGTTATCCGGAAATCCGGAAACACTACCTATGGCGGAGTTACCCCCGTATCGAAGAGAGATTTACGCACACTTGATCGCTTCGAAGGTGTACACCGAGGTAAGTACCGTAGAGTACAAAAAGCGGTTAGAGTTCTGGACAAAGCTGGTAACTGGAAGAAGGTTCTTGCTAATATGTACGTTGCAACGAGCCGCACGCGGAATAAACCGTCGAAGGCATACCTGGCTGCAGTGAGGAAAGATAAATGAGGCGTACCCGCAGAGTACTTGAGAAGATCGCCGAAGAAACATACCCGGCACCACAGACGTTCGCGCCGAAAGCACCAGAGTTCAACGTCGACCAGCAGTCTATTCCCGCTAAGACGACGGGGCCTGCTTTTCCTGGAGCAGCGCAGCTGTACCTGCGCTTACGCAAAAAACGTGGTTAGGTTGCAGAGGACTATAGGAGAAAGGTGTGCAGAATACACGAAGAGTACTTGAGAAACTCGCAGGAGGGCCCGGTGGGGAGTTCACCGTAAACTACGCGCAGGATCCTACAAAGCAGGCACCCGCAGTAAAGAAACCTAAGGTGACTAAACCCCTTCCCGCACAGGCAGGTGTGGACGACCTCGGGAAACCTATGGGGATGGATGACCTGGGTAAGCCAAAGTCTACGCCGCAAGTTGGGGCCTTCGGCGGTAAGGTGCAGAAACCACCCGCGGTAGGAACTGCGCAGCCAACTTCCCCTACTCAAGCACAGACAGGCATACCACCGAAAGCAGACTACTCCCCTATGGCAAGGAAGGCACGAAACCTCGCAACCGCCGTTACTAAACCGGCCTACCAGCCAGGTAGAGACATGGTATCCAATAACTTCGCCGCTAGGCAGAAAGCAAATCCAGCACGGACCCTCATGGATGTAGGTAATACAGCGGCATCCCTATCCAGGGCTGCGAGGACCATTACTCCCCTCAATCCTTCCAAGAAATCTGGGCCAAGTCTGCCTGGTGCGGCAAGGTATCACAGCAGCCTGCCGAAAAAACCTAAGATGTAAGGAGAAAGCAATGGACGACACTATTTGGGACGCCTTTGGTGACGAACTAGAAAAGATTGCATGGTGGCCGCGGGGCATAGGTGCCCTCGGCGCAATGACCGGGGCGGGGACCGCAGCGCAAGGGAAGTCTTCTAAAGACTCTCCCGGAGTAGGCAGGATCCTTGCCGGTGGCGGAGTCGGTACTGTTACCGGATACGCAGGCGGGGTTGCGGGAAGCCTCCTACCAATCATAGCGGCTTCCCTTCTGCGGAATAAGAAGTTAGGCCCCACTGCCGCGGGAATGCTGGCCACAGGTGGAGGGACCGTCGGCAGCCTCTATGGCGGGATGCTTGGTGGAAAGCTGGTCCGCAGGTTAGCTAAAGAAAGACCCTACACCGCCAAAGAAAAGCGCCGCAACCTGAAAGTACTCAAGCAGCTGCATGCCTCCGAAGGCAAAGCCGGTAAAAAAATCATGCGCAAGGCGCTACGGAAAAGTAAACTTGATTACGAGCAGGACTTCCTAAAACAGATAGAACGGGAGAAGGTTGCTGCTAGTGGTGGACTCTCTCGCGCAGCTGCCGTACTGCTAGGTACTACTGCACTTGGTGCTGGGGTTGGTGGAGGTCTATGGCTGGGCATGGGGAAGGATACCCGGAATAAGATCCGGGAAGAGATCCGAGATCCACGCCTTAAGCATAACCTTAAAGGAATGGCTACCTTCAAGTCTAAGAAACAGCGAGTAGCTGGCCACGCAGCGCTGCTCAAGAAGCATAGGAGATCGTAATGGACGACATTATTTGGGACGCATTTAATGATGAATTGGAGAAGGTAGCAGATCACCTTAACCCACTGTGGGATGTAGATATGGAAGAATCCCCGGAACCTTCTTCCCCCGGGAAATGGAAAGGCGTACCCGACGTAGAGAAAGATTGCCCAATGTCGGTTAGCCTCCGGAGTAAGATCGCAGCTCCTGCTACCCGAGACACCTTACAGAAGATTGCAAAGCTGCGGGTAGGGGATATCGAAGAAGAACTCGGTACCTTCCTCGGCGGAGCTGATGAGGCTAAGGTTCGCCACCTCATCGCCAAGCAAAGAAGCAAACGCCCCGGGATGAAACATCCATGGCTGACCGGAATCCCCACTCTCGGTATCTGGCCCGCAGTCGCTAAGTACCAGGCAAAGGGTAAGATCACCCGGCGGATGTTGAGAGACCATGGCAAATACCGCCGGACTTTCAACGCTAAGATGGACCAGCTACGCTCAGATGCAATGGCCGCACGTCAAGCAAAGATCGACTCGGATAGAGCCAATGCTCCAGCAAGAGCTGTATCTGCGTCTGCCCTTCCGCTCGCCATGTACCTCAAGCATAAGAAGGAAGAGCGAGGACAGAGCTAATGCAAGATATACTATGGACCGCATTCGCGGACGAACTAGAAAAGCTCGCAGAAGATCCCTCCCGCCCACTAGCCTTCTCCACCAACGAGAAGAAGCCTGCACCCTTCGCAGGAGAATCCCCCGAGGAAGTTAAACCTCCAAAGGTGTACACGGCAAAGATTAACAAGGCCGGGAACTTCAAGCGGGACTCTTTCCTGCCCAATAGGTACTACTCCGCTAAACGCGAAGCAGCTAAGGCGAGAAAGGTTTGGGGGCTATAATGCAAGATATCCTGTGGGACGCATTCGAAGATGAACTGGAGAAGACCGCCGGTCGGCTCGGAGCTACTATCGGTGGCTCGGTCCCCGGCGTTGTAGCTGCTGGTGCCCCCATCGGCGCTTCGGACGGTAAACGTCTGAGGACCTGGCTCGGGTCCTTGGCGGGACAGTTTGGTGGAGCAGCAATAGCCCGGGGACTCACTAAGGGTCGCCTAGGCCCAATGCTCGTAGGTGGGGGCATTGGCGGAGGCATAGGTGCCTACCTGGCACATGGACCCAATAAGAAAAAGGCAAAGGGGAATAACCAAACCTTTACGTACAGGCACAAAACCGCAGCCGAGAAAGAACCCTGGTACAAAGAGTTTGCAAAACAACCTCCCCGAAAAGGTTCACTATGGGATAACATGTCGGGGCAGAGAACACCCCCGCAGGTCTACAGCAAAAGCGATGACTACCGGAGAAACTCAAGGCTTGACCAGATACTCAATGGTGATAGCTTTACCAGAGCCAAACCTGCACCAGTCGGCGGACTCAAGTGGAAAAAGAAATCCGAAGAGTGGGGACTGAAATAGGAGACCTCTAGGAAGTTTTCTCGTCGGTAATCAAGGACTGCACTTTCTCGATAGAAACGATTTGCCGGGACCAACGGTAAAGATCATACCCGGTTTCTTTGGCAGGACCTGAAAGCTCACTGTAGTTATCCACACCGATTACAATGCCATCACCCTCCCCGGGACCAACCAGAGCAAACTCAGTAGCAGTAAGCGCAGGAACCAACAAGGAACCTAAGTTGGTAGAAGGTAGTGCAATCACCTCCGCCTGAAGCTCTAGCATGTGGGTAACCAACACCCGGCGAACTAAACCCATCGCTACCCAGAGACCCTCACCATCGTTGTACGCCAGGTAAACGCCCGGGGAAGCTTCGTCATACTTCAAGCGGAAACCCACAGAAGTCCACAAGTCCTCTGCCGAGAAAACCTCCCTCAATACATCAAGGGTGGGCTCCGGAATATTAGTTACTGATAATTGCGTAGTCGTCCCACCCATCTTAACCGAACCGTCCGGGTTCTGCTCTACCTGCCGATCCTGAGTGAAGGTGTAATGCCAACCCTCATCCGCAACCTTATCCAACATACTATCCTGTAATGCCTTGAACGCAGCTACATCCTCAGGACTCGCCCCCGGACCTCCCGGAGCTTGTACGGGAGGATCCTCCTTAAGCGTAGCTTCCAGGAATACTCGGGTGGAGTTAGGAGCTACATCCAACCAGGTACCTACCCTATCCCCCTCCCGGTGGAGGTCTCCTTCGTCAAATAGCTTTAAGTAGTAGTCGGCCAAGAAGTACTTGTTACCCACAGCACACCTCCGTCAATACAACACCACGACCCCGAAGATAATGCCGGGCCTGGGAATCTAGATAAAAGGGTCCAACTACCTCATCGCAAGTCAATGGCAACTTCCGAGAAACCTGGACAGTCCATACACCATCCGTACAAGTACACCAATGCTGCACCTCTCCGCTCTCCTCAGTTATTAGCTCAACAAAGAATTCCGGGTCGGTATCGTTCACTTTCGTTGCTCGAGTAATCTGTACCTGAGTCATTAGTCTTCCTCCACATCTTTTGGTGTTGATATCTTACCTAAGAGGCAATCCTTAAGCTGCCCGCCGACAAACCCAACCAGGTCATCAGCGCCACCCCGCTCAAATGTCCACGCCATGTGCCCTTCCCGTTTCACGAGTATAAAGGCCTCACCGCATTCCATACATCGAGCCGACTCCCCCACCTTCATGTCCCAGCTCTCCCCATAAAGAGAAGTACTGGCAAACTGGACGTGGCAAAGAGGACACTCATCGAAATGCGAGTGGATTACATTGTTACACATGTCGCAGCAGATCTCTGGAAGAATCTCTATCTCGTAGTCCATCCATCATCCTGTACTTCCGGTAAAGCGTTAAGTACATGCTCAGCGCTAAAGGATAGCTCCCCTACGCGTATGGTAGTACTGTCCTTATGCCTCAGGATAACGCCCTTAAAGACAATCTTGCTCGCCACCTTCTCCATCGACTCGAAGCTCTGAACTTCTATCTTCTGGAGCACATTTGAATCGTTACTGTCCATTACTCTTCCCCCCATTTTCCAGCTAGAATGTCTTCGTATACCTTAAGGCTACACATCATGCGCAGCGTCTTCTTGTAATCCCGGAACTCAACTACCCCGTCCTTCCCCACTTCCGCGGTCAGGCCCTCGCAGTCCGCCAGTAGCGGGTACGCTGCGAACAGCTTTTTCAGGTCCACCTTCTTCTTCACTTTGTAACTCCTCTATCTTCATTTTGAGTTCACCAATCTCCTTATGGAGTTGCGCGTTCTCATTCTCCAAACAT
>Ga0080013_1003302_pt1 | contig 17271 bp, 5 predicted proteins | sample ETNvirenome_6_85_FD_69236 | JGI IMG/M metagenome (GOLD analysis project Ga0080013, IMG submission 69236) | Marine viral communities from the Pacific Ocean - ETNP_6_85 (SPADES assembly) (version 2) | ecosystem: Environmental > Aquatic > Marine > Oceanic | place: Pacific Ocean | collected 2013-06-19 | reverse complement strand
TAAGTTTTTGGTTGACGAGAGGGTGAATCATGTGTGGGCTACCGGGAATCGCTCTACGATTAAAGCTATTAACAATATTATTGATCCTACCAATTCCCGTCCCTCTCTGGAAGATATTTATCTCGACCATGTGGTGGGAATGTATCCCAAATATAATCGAGCGATGGACCCTGCGTCCCCGGCGCATCCATCGCTACAAGAGCTGATGAACTTCGTATGGTTTCCCGCGACATTTTATGATCACGACAACCTCACCGGCGTCCAGGCCCACAATTCAGTAACTTATGGGGAAGTGTTCTTCTCTAGGAGTATTACTTATTACGACAATACTACTAACGAGGATGTAACGGTCTCTGCCTACATACTTGACCGCCAACACATGTCAGGGCCGACCACAAATTCTCCGTTGGCAAACAATTCTTACACTAATTTTCGTAAATCGTGGACACTTTATTATCTTCTTCCCTCTCATACTCAAACAACGAGTTGGGGCGCCCCAGATCTCGACGGATACGCTGACTACGACCTCGACGACCCTGGTTCCTGGGTAAGTTTGCATACGCGCATCGGTGAGCCCCTCTTCACCGCCAGTAGCCCGCCGACCGACCGTCTCGCCATGTTTTATGATTTCGTGTCCCTCGGAGCTGCGGCAGGCCTGGCTTCTATAGGGCCCACATCACCGAGAACCATGTCCGAAATCCTCGCAGCCAAATCTGCAGAACTCAGCATTATGAAAGACCCCCAGTTTACGTTGGTGCTAGAACAGATACTAAATAAAGACGCCATTTTTACCGTTGCTAACCTTTTCAATTTACACCTCAGTAGAACATATTTTTCAGAAGTCCGCGGCGCCTTTGATACCACTAAGAGGGCAATCTTAAGTCTATTAGAAGATATCAATTCGACAGATGCCTTCCCGACGCCACGCCGCCCATCGGCGGTCCCGGCCCTTCAAGCAGCCCAGGCGACGGATGGCAAGAGTAATATGGATTCTCTAATGCGCGAGATAATGCTGAAAGTACTTAAAGAAACTCCTATTGCTATTCTCAAGGGCCTAGTGGAGCTGATCGATCCGCATATAGCAATATCTAAGCTTATAAAAGACATAACAGGCCAGGCTTTTAACACCGCTGCCACAGCTATTGATACCGCCGTCGGGAGCACCCCCGCGGTTCCAGGCCCAGGAATTCCCGAAGATGCCACCTGGGGGGACCTCGGAGTCACCGGCGAGAACGTACTTGGACTTGCGTTCTGCGGTTTAAATGTTTTAAACCAGCAAGCCTCTACGGCTGTCCCGAGTCTGCCTCCCCCCTTTCCCGGAGATGGCCCCCTCATTGGGCCACTGATGACGATGGAAGGCATAGACTTTAAGGGAACCGTCGCGGGAATGTTTATGGCACCACCTTCTCCCTTCGGTATTTTATATCTTCTGTTGTCTCTGTTGGAGAACCTAGACATCCCCGTTGACGAAGATGCTCCACCCGAATTGGATATGTTGGCACCCCCGGACTCAAATTCGTGTTAAAAAGATATGTAGGGGATAATTATAGAGAGGATTCCAGATGTCATCAGGATTAGCAGCCAAACTACCTTTAACAGTTGATAGTGTGTTCGGGCCATATAATCTTTTAACAGACTATAGGGCCGTCGCCTCACAAAATTTAAAAATGTTGATATTGACTAACCCAGGTGAACGGATGATGGATACAAGTTTCGGTGTGGGATTGTTGGGATATCTGTTTGAAAACAACGGGCCCTCGACCTATAATGATATTCAAGCAAGAATCATTTCTCAAACAGCACTCTATTTGCCCTATATAAAAATAGAGCGAGTAGAGTTTTCTGCCCCGGAAGGACTTCCAGAATTATATCCTCACCAGATTGTAGTACGAGTTTACTTTAAAGTGGTTCCGTTACAATTATCATCAGTACTAGAAATTGAGGTTAATAATAACACTAACTAATTATTACTGGACTTAAACAACTATGGCCAAAAAACTTACACAGATAGATTACACCAGCCGCGACTTCGATTCAATTCGAAGCGATTTAGAAAACTTTGCTAAAAGGTATTATCCCGATACCTATAAGGATTTCAATAAAGCGTCATTTGGTTCGCTCATGCTTGATACTGTGGCCTACGTGGGAGACATCTTATCTTATTACTTGGACTATCAGACCAACGAAAGCTTTTTAGACTCTGCTCTTGAATATAATAACGTCGTTCGTTTATCTCGCCAACTAGGATATAAGCAGCGCACATCGCCAGCATCTTATGGCATACTTACTTTTTATATTGAAGTCCCCGCGGCCCTGACGGGCTTGGGCGCCGACCCTGATTTAGTTCCTATATTACAAGCCGGCTCAACTTTTTCCTCCATAGGGGGAGGATTTTATACTCTCTTGGATGATGTTAACTTCTCCCAAGACAATAATCAAATTGTTGTTGGATCTGTAAACTCAGTAAGTGGGGTTCCGACCACCTTCGTGATCCGCGCAACAGGCCGCGCAGTCTCTGGCCGTGTAGCGCGGGAGCAAGTAGACGTAGATTCTTTCGAGAGGTTTTTCAAATTCCAGCTGGGAACAGCCAATATAAGTAATGTGTTGCGCGTAGTAGATACCGAAGGCAATCAGTATGCAGAAGTGGATCATCTCTCCCAGAATGTCATTTACAGGGCCATTAGAAATACTTCTGCTTCTAGGACTACGGTACCAAACTTGTTACGGCCCACACCGGTTCCCCGCCGCTATGTGGTGGAAACAATAGACGGAAATACTTTCCTCCAGTTTGGCTACGGGTCTACCTCTAATAATCTTACCAATCCTGTTGTTGATCCAACAGAAGTCGTTCTGGACTTGAATGGCCGCGACTACACAACTGATATTGATTTTGATCCCACCAAACTTATCAGTACCGATAAATTCGGCATCGCACCGAGCAACACCACATTAACAGTAGACTATCGCTTTAACACAACATCTGATGTAAATGCCTCCATCCATTCGGTTACCGGTATCGTTTCTACTAACTTCAAGTTCCAGTCTCAAGGGTCCGTATCAAGAACCTCCCGGACATCGATTCAGGCCTCCCTAGAAGTAACCAATGAAGAGCCCTTTGTGGGAAGCATTAAACTACCGTCTTCCGAAGAAGTTCGCCAACGAGCTTATAGTCATTTTGCTACCCAGAATCGCGCCGTAACAGCCAACGATTATCAAGCAATTATCTATGGCATGCCGGCAAAATATGGAAGTATTAAGCGCTGTCTGGTTGCTAAAGATGTGGCAGAATTTAAAAGGAATATTAACATATATGTTATGTCGGAAACCAACTCTGGCAAGCTAATCAAGGCAAACGCCACACTTAAGAATAATCTTAAAAACTGGTTACTGGGCTATAAAATGATTAATGATACAATTGATATCATTGACGCATCCATAGTAAATTTTGGAATTGAATACGAAATATTATTAGATCTTTCTGCTAACAAATATAATGTTGTTAATCTTGCTAATAATGCTATTGCAACGCTCTATTCAAAAAAATTAGACATAGGAGAAAGCATCTCTATTACTGAGATTTATAAAGTTCTCAACCAAGTGAACGGCGTAGTAGATGTAACAGCTATTGAAATAGCATTAAAGAATGGTGGTATTTATTCTGAGTCGAGCTACGATATGGAGGCCGCCCTTAGTGCTGACGGCCGCCGCATCATGGGAGAAAAAAATATAATTTTTGAACTTAAGTATCCGAATGTTGATATTAAGGGAAGCGTTAAATAATGGCCATTAAGAGATACACCGCTAGCGCTGATACTACCATTACTAATGCTTTCGAAGTCGGGATGACATCCCGCGGCAGCGGATCTAATATGGGATACGCGGATTCGTTGGAAGTGTTCTCTATCTATGGTCAGTTGTCAGCTAGCACCGCCGCGGCAGATAGTTCTACTACTATGGCCCGCGGCCTGAGTCAAGAATTATCACGAATTTTAGTTAATTTTCCTATCGCCACCATTAATAGCGATCGCACCGCCGGCCGCATCCCAACTCTGGGCAGTGTAAGTTTTTATATGCGTATGTATAATGCGGAAACTCCCTTCACGTTGCCACAAGATTTTAATCTAGTAATTGCACCGGTTTCTCGCTCTTGGGTCGAGGGCGCTGGTCTCGATATGGATAACTATAAGGATCTGGGAAACGCCAACTGGATTAATGCATCTACGGCCGCCTGGACAACAGTCGGAGGCGACTATTTTACCGGATCAAATTATAACGTCTCCTTCGCCCAGGGATACGAAGATATCGAACTAGACATCACAGATCTTGTAGAGAATTGGGTCGCCGATCTGAGCACCCCCGACGGCCCCGGAGTTTATAATAGCTATGGGGTGGGGATAAGATTTACCTCGAGTCAAGAAGCTTTTTATTCGTGCTCCAACGACACGGAAGCTTTAAATGTATTCACCGGAAGTGTCCTAAACAATACTGGAGGCGCCACTCAATCATATTATACTAAGAAATTCTTCGCGCGTTCCACAGAATATTTCTTTAAGCGGCCTGTCATCGAGGCGCGCTGGGATTCTCGCATCGAAGACGATCGCGAGAACTTTATGTATTCTAGTTCTTTTGCTCCTCTCCTTGACAACTTGAATACTCTTTATTTTTACAATTATGTGAGGGGCAGATTAACGGATCTCCCTGGAGTGGGAACCGGCGTACTTAATGTATCTTTATATTCGGGCTCTGCCGGAATTCCTACTGGGTCCGCCTTGTTACTCCCAGCGGGAGGGAATGTCGCGACCGTATTGGACACCAACGCCACAGGCGGATGGGTAAGCACCGGTATCTATTCGTGCTCGGTTTCAATAACGGCTGCAGCAACAAGGGTCCTAGGAATGCATGATGTGTGGCACTCAGAATCTGTACAATATCATACTGGCTCGTTCTATCCTGAGCTGCCTCCGACTTATGCCGCGGCCCCGACTTTTAACCGGATTACTTCGTGCACCAATCTTAAGAAATCTTATTCAAAAAGGGATAAGGCGCGCTTCAGGTTCTTCGTTCGCTCTAAGGACTGGAGCCCTACTCTTTACACTGTTTCCACGGCTAACAATCCCACGGATTGTATTACTAGCGCTTCATATGCAATCCATAGGGTGGTGGATAATCTTCCTGCCGTCGCTTATGGGACCGGCTCTTCATATAGCACGTATTTATCCTTTGATAAAGACGGAAACTATTTTGATCTAGACATGGCCCTCCTGGAGCCTGATTATATGTATGAGATAAAGTTATCTTACTATAATGATAGTATAGGAGACTGGCAGGAACAGCTGCAGACGTTTAAGTTCAGAGTTGAAGAATAGGTGAATTATGAGTTTCAAGACTTTATTTGATAAAGCATCTGGTATTAAATCTCTAGCCAATAAATCAGCAGAAGAAATTGGCAATGAAATTGAATCGGTAGGCTATCACACTGCGGATATCCTCGAAGAGCAGAGGTTCATCCCCCAGGTAGACTTCACCAAGCCAGAGTCTTTCGCTCGTTTCGGATCTGCCGAAGAGTATTATGTGGAGTCTGTTGATCGGATTACGGAACAGTTTCCATATGATGGATCACTCAAAGAACGACTAGACTGGGAGAATGACTCCACCTATATTGATCTCCACATCTACAATAATCTATATCCCCGTACAACTGGATATATCACCATGTCGATTGACCCGGCAGTCAGTAATCGTATAGATGGATATGGTGTCCCCGATGTTGCGGAGTATATTTCTTTAAAGGGAGGACCTCACACTAATCAAGATAGTGGAATGAACCCTTATTCTACCAATTTCACTGGTTCAAATTATCTGGAGAGCAGTAAAAATAGGGAATCTAACCTTAAGTATGATTTAAGTGGTAGCGGTATATCATTAGAATTCTGGCTCAAAAAAGACAATTTTGACACCAGCACAACACACAAAGAGGTTATTTTCGATTTATGGAACGGAGAAAATTCTTCGTCAGCTGAGTATGGACGCTTCCGCTTAGAACTTACTGCTTCGGGCCCGGAAGTGGGCCCAAGCCTAGGCGATGGCGGCCGCAAACCCTTTATACTAACTGTTCTCTCGGGCACTACTGGGTTCGTCACTTCTTCCGTTTCATCGTATTCTTTGACGACTGCGTCGGTCGCCGATGGAGAATGGCATCATTATGCCATAACGTTGCTCTCTGGCGCAGTGGGGATAACTGGAAGTTTCTATATAGATGGAGAGCTAGAAAATCAGTTTGTTTCTGGCGCCCTGCGTACCGATCTCACCGGCCCAGCTGGCACGCCGGCATCCATTAACGAAGTAACTGGCGCTCTAAGTGCCTATGTGGGAGCCCTTCGAGCCCCAATTTCCGGCACCAATACGGAAAGTTCTACTACTTCTTCTTATGGTAAGTTAGCAGCCTCTTTGGATGAATTTAGATATTGGAAAACGCAGCGCAGTTCTAAAGACATAGGGAGGTTCTGGTTTACTCAAGTCGGTGGTGGTACTAATAGCGATACGCCACCGTTTTCTGATGATAGTAATAAAGAAATGGTTAACACTCATCTGGGAGTTTACTATAAATTTAATGAGGGGATCACGGGTTATTCATCAACTGACTCTGTAGTTCTGGACTTCTCTGGCCGTGTTACCAATGGAGCATGGACCGGATACACATCACAATCCCGAAACACAGGTTCGGCCATTATTTCATCAAGCGCTGCAACGAAAGAGTTTGAAGATCCAATTATTTATAGTTTTCATCCGCTAGTCACCACTCTCCGCGACAATTTAGAATTGTCTGGATCATCTTACGATGTCATCAACAACTCTTCTCTCTATAACAGCATTCCCGCTTGGATCACTGAAGCTGATATGGAAGGACAAAAACAGCTCCGCTATCTAACACAGATTATGGGAAGCTACTTTGATACCCTGCAGCTTCAAATGGAGACTCTCAACAAGTTTAAAGATATTTCCTATGTAAGCTCCAGCGAAAAGCCGCTCCCGTTCGCAGAAAAAATGTTAAATTCTGCCGGCTTCGTTTCACCCGAAATCTTTCTTGATGCAGATATCTTAGAAGTTCTGGGTGATCGTAGTGAGGACATGGTTTACGAAAAAAGCCTGAATGACATAAAAAATATTGTTTATAAAAATATCTACAACAACTTAACCTATATTTTTAAGTCTAAGGGCACCGAGAAGGCCTTCCGCAATCTCATAAGATGCTTTGGTATCGACGATGAGTTAGTCAAGCTAAATCTATATGCCACAGATACTGTTTATCGATACCGTGAAAACCGTCGGAATGTGGTTGTTGCCGACAAAACAGTTAATTTTAATAGGAAAGAAAACATGGGCGGTGTTGTTTATAATGCCTCCTCTTCCGTCAACACAGATGGGTTTTCTTATATACCGGCCAACACTTTCTTAACTGGAGGGTATGCGACGACCCTTGAAACTGAGGTTTTTTTCCCACTGAAAGATCCTGTCTCTGAGGACACCTATATTAACACCAACGTTATTAGCTCTTCTCTTTTCGGCCTTCACCGAACAGCTGAGCTGCCCGACGACCCCGCCTGGGACCCCGCCGGCGACAATGCTAATTTCCAGGTATATGCGGTACGAGACGAGATAGAGTCGGCCAATGCTCACTTTCTTTTAACTGGTGTTGGTGCCACATTAATACCTCCCCTCACTTCGTCTCTATATGAAGATCTGTATGATGATAATTCTTGGCAGCTCGCAGTCTCCGTTAAGCCTCTTGAATACCCTCTTGTTCCTTATATCCAAGGCAACTTCGGCGGTAGCCGTGATGATTACCTGGTGGTTTTCCGCGGCGTACAAACAGACTCTGGGGAGATAATTAACTCTTTTACTGTCACCGGCACCATCGCCGCTCCCCCCGACTCATTCGTGACATCCAGCCGCCGAACTTATGTTGGCGCGCATCGCACTAATTTTACTGGAACTCTCCTGGACCCCAGTGATGTGCGCATCAACAGCAGCCGATACTGGCTTAATTATCTCGACGACTCAGCCCTCACGGCCCACGCATATGATACTGAAAACCATGGAGCACTCTATCCTCATAAATATGCCTACCCCTTTGACCCCACGGCCTCGTTTGGTGAGATACTAAACTTTGATACATTGATGTTCAATTGGGAGTTCAGCCAAAACACCGGTTCAGATGCTTACGGAATATTTCAAGTAGCCGACGAATCCTCAGGTTCATCTCAGTATATCGGGAGTGCTTTTACAAATCCGACCTTCGGCCTTCCTGGCGAGCTTCTTAATAAGAAATACACAGCTCAGGGTTATGGTTTCGAGGCCTCCAATACAGGTTCGATAAGAAAAGAACACGTAATCTCTTCTAAGTTAAATCCCCTAGAGGTTATTAACTCAGTCGATCAAGTTAAGGTTTTGTCTGTTCAAGAGCATCAGGAATTCTATCTCGACTCCCGACCAGTCAACTACTTCTTTTCTTTTGAAAAGAGTATGTATCGAACAATATCAGAGGAAATTGTCAATTATTTCGGCACGTTAAGGGACTTTAATAATATTATTGGAGAGCCAGTTAATCGCTACCGCCCCAATTATAAATTAATGGGACTACTTCGCAAGCGCTTTTTTGCACAAGTCTCAAACTCTGAGATCGACTTTAACAAGTTTTATGAATTTTATAAGTGGTTTGACTCTTCCTTATCTTATATGTTAGGCCAGCTGGTACCAGTTTCGGCCGATTTCGCCGAGAATGTTCGGACTATGATCGAAAGTCACGAGCTAGAAAGAAATAAGTACAAGTCAGTATTCCAGTTTATGGATGAAGAGAAGACAGTTTTCGAAGCGGCCCTTCAAAGCAATGTAGACTATGGGGGGGCAATATCTTCCCCCGATGATGATAAGAGCCTGGGATTCTGGCCATCAAGCGCCCCAACTAGACGTCAGCTGGGCACGTCACCGCGATCACTCACAAAGGTATGGCAAGATACTTCTGCCCCAGTAGAAGCCGGTATCGATGGCTCGGCCCTTGAGGCCCAAGAACAACGATATTTGTGGTGGAAGAACAAAACAGAGAGAACAAGCTCTGCCTTGGCAGTTCCTTTTTCTGACGATTTTAATAGATCTCGAGTCCAGTTATTCAAAACTATTAAGCAAACCATCGACCGGCTAGCCGTATGCCCTTATCGTTTTGCTATTGAGGGAAATCGAACCTTAGGAGGTGTTGGATCTCCCGTGGGACAGAAGGTTAATTTTGTGTTTGCAGCGACGACACCTTTTGGTCCTGAAGGGTCGGACTACCTTGAAAAGGTGATGGTCGCAAAGCGCTCCGATCTAGAACTCCTCTTAAATACCACTGATCGTTTTTATGGGCCCAACTTTAAACAACGCCTGGGGCTGACCTTTGATCCAGGTTTTAATACTCCGTCTGCAGAAGACTCTTTAAAGTACACCGGCGCCAACCTTTCTCCGTTTAGTGTTTATTCCTCGTCGGTTTCTACCGGCTATGTGGCAGACATAGCCTCCAACTACACCGGCGGAATTGATTTTACTAATCTTCATCATGATTTTGTGGCAAACACAGATATCCCATTGCAGGGCCCGTTCCCTGAAAAGTTCGTGGGCGGCCGATTTTATCGACATGTAGGTGTTGCGGACGGCACCGACACCATAGCTAATCGCCCAGAAGGCTTCCGGATTCAGTTCGATGCCGCCAAGGATTCGGGCATCCCTAAGTCCCTACTCTTCGATGGTGACAACCCCAGCGAGATTGATATTGGTGCCAGTTCTATTTGGAATCCTCTAATAGGCGGCTCCGGTGTGTCAGCAAAGGCTTTCAGCTTCTCTGCCTGGATTAAATCAGATGGAACCACAGGTATCGGAGCCAGCTATGGAGTGATATTGGATGTGGGCGCCTGGGATCGTGTCTTGCTGATAGATTACTCTTCGAGGCCTTATAGCACTTATAATCTTAAGTATTATATGCGCGGCAGCACCCCCGGCGAGGCAGTCACCGCCACCGGCGGCTTGAACAAAGACGTTTGGTATCACGTTGTTGCCACGTATACCGGCGGCACAGCCGGCACAATAGCTCTATATGTCGATGGAGCCTCAGCCGCTACATCAGTCACCACGCCCTCGAATCCGGACTCCATCGCTAGTGGACATGATTCTAGCATCGGAGTAGATTACGACGGCGCCGTTGCCGCCTTTGGTGGCAACATGTGTGATGTCGCCATTTGGGACAAAGCCCTCTCAGTCACCGAAATATCCGAAATCTATGGGGGCGGCAAAAGGGTTAATTTAACAGACTCAAGCGTTGCATCAAACATAGTATCCTGGTGGAAAATGGGGAACGATCCACGTGACACCTACGACGGCACAATTTATGATCAAGTAGGGGGCAACAATGGCACCGCTTCTGGTTTTAACTCAGCCGCGGATATTGAGGCAGACTCCCCGGCGTGGGCCCCCATGACAAACATTGTTGCTGTGTTGCCGCCAAACTCTAGGGGGACGGTAGCCACAACGGACGCGAATATCCCACGAGGCAATCGTTTTAGGGATGAAACAGCAAAGCGACCATTCAATATTAAAAACATTCTTATGACGACGGCTTCTGCTGGTGTACGTTTGTCAGGAACGATTATGCATTCTGCTATCGGCAATTACCAGCGTAACTATCAAGTTGTCCAAACATGCGGCCGCACAGCAAATGACCCCTATTTCCGCGATCAATCTTTTACTTTTGGCTCCCTAGCCTTAGCCAGCAATCAGACTGTCCGCGGCCGCTTTCCTTTAACCGAATCTACTCTGGGAGTTAATCCTGGTTTTACTGAATTTGAAATCCCGGAGAGAACTGGATCTAATTCTAATCAGACCGTCATAGTAAACAGATTTAGCTCGCCTGGTTCTTATGCAGTAGACTCCCTTGGATATATGGCACCCCCGGCTGAAGAACTATCTGTATATAATGCTCTCCCTTACCGAAATCTTGAAGTTATTAACTACGGCCTCTCCGGATCTGCATCATCCGATCCTTCGATTGCACAGTCCATTGCAGTTATAGATCAAATCAGCAAAAACAGGGGCCTGAACCAGCTCTCCTCGCTTCATTGTGGCCAATACGGGTCTGACGCTGCCTATGGTTTGATAACGGCCACCAGCACCCGCACAGACGGCGGTCTGGGTTATGTGGCCACCCCGTCGTGGCACAAAGTCAACCGCAATCGCAAACAGCGCATGATGAGCGGCTCTGCCACCGGAAACGGTTTATACACCGGGTCAGTTTATGATAATCTTTTTGTCCAGCACCCCATCCCCCGCTCCTTCCAGCAATATGCATGGGTGACTGCCTCAGTGACAGGCAATGCTATAATGAGCCTACAACCTCCCTCATGCTTGAGTGCCTCAACGTATAGCCAGTTTTTAACGAGTTCGGACGCAACAACTCTTGATGCTGGAAAGGGCACTTCTGATTATATTAATGACTTCGTCGGACTCCGACGCCTCGTCCTCGACCCGGTCACAGCTTCTACTCATACCTTGGGATTTTCACCGGGTTCCTTATCTTCTTATGTAAATAACGATTATATAGTTGCTAACAATCTAGTCGGCACCTTTGCCGGCGGCATAGCATTTCAGGCCTTGATGCTCAACCGATCTGGCCCATATCAGTATCCCACATGGAAACAAATGCGCCTAGGCTCTCACCCCGTTGTGAGAAAGTTACGAAAGACAAACACAATTAGTGTGGTAGACTCTCCTCCTCTTTTGGAATCGGGACTGGGTTATTTGACGCGTGGCAAGAGTGCCAATACCTTCACTGACTTCACAGAGCAGCCCTTGAGCAGTCGCCACATACCTGCCCTAGTGGTGGCCGAGAAGCGTGCCGGTGATGAAACGTTTCAGGATGAAGGAGTTTATCAGCTATCATATGGAAATAATTTAGATATGTTTTCACACGAAAGCTTAAATAATCGGCTAAATCTACAAATAAGTAAAAAAGAGATTTATGATAATCCGTTTGTATCAATGATGGAATATTTCTTAAGCTCAAGAGCCAACCTGTTGGTAGATTATGGAGAGAGGGTTTATCCGGCTGAAAAAGTGGTATATCGAAACATAGTGAGAAACCGTACTAATTTCACCATTACAGGATCTTTTGATCCCAAACGCACCGTGGCAGAACGCGCCAACTCTCAGGGCCATGTTATTACTAGCAGCGCTGCTTGGTTCTTACGAGAAGAAGAGAATTTCACCACTGTTGCTCCCACCTTATCATCGCGTGAGCAGGGAGCGGGCGAAGGCCAATCGATCCAGGGACGTTATGGGGTGCCAGATTCTTATGACATTACGGCCAGCGCCCAATACAACATGAGAATTCCTATTGGCTGGAACGCCGACCGATCATCTTTAATTTATGGCGGAACCACCAAGTGGCAAGTGGCCGAACAATCTGGGCGCCTCCCATACGTTGACTATGAGAACTGGGTCCACCAGCTTCGCCTGAAAGCCAAAGATTATTCTATTGTGCCTGAATTTAGAATTAGCGAACATATTGCTGATATTATTAATGACGGAGGCAATCCTTTAGTTGATAACTGGCGCTTGGACATTACCGGAGCAGAATACCCTAACTCTAACGTTGATCGTTTTTTCGAGACTTATACCAATGGAGAATTTTGTAAATTATTCAAAGTAGTTGACGACATGCTATTCGAGACTGGAACGGGTGACCAGAAGCTTAAAAGAAATAAGATATCGTTGCAGTGTAACGCGGCAAAGAAGTTGCTCCCCTACCCCGATTTCTATCCTATCCAACAGTTCCAGAAACTAGCACAGCAATTCTCTCAGTCATATGGCCCTTATGTTAACACTACGGCTTCGGCGGATACCGCCGATATTCCTTTGGCTGCAGGATATCGAGCATTCTTAGACCCCTTCTTCTCCCCTGGAATTTGGTTTAATACTTATAAATCTGGATTAGGAGTGGGAAGTTATGTGTTGTTGGTCCCAGACGTGAAGGCCGAACTTCGCGACTTGCAGACATATAGTGCTATGAATTCTGCCAATAGTGCTTTCCCAGAAGGAGTCATTAATTTTGGTAGTGGCAGTATCTTGTCCTGCTCAGCTACCGCGTCTAATGCGGATTACGCTCCTTACCGCGTCCCCTTTGAAGCAATTTATCGGCCCCAACTATTAAATACTAAAATTATAAGCGGCTCTTATATCTATGACAGTGGTGTAGGATCCGCTAGCTTGGCCGAAAACACCAACAATGTTTATAAGGCAAACAGGGTGTCTTGGGAGGGACAAGGAAACGATCTGTATCGGATGATGGCAGATAACACACTTAGCTCCATTTATGATCTTTTCATAGAAAATCCGGTGAGCTTTATTTCTAATACTCAAGATAAGTTCTCGGCGCTAGATGTTACGGAAGGCGATGTGTTCGCTATGACCTTTAACATTCAGAGATCATTGGATGCTACAGGATCAGCGGATCGGTCTAAATTCGAAATGTATAGTAGAAACACCGCTTTCGGTCCCCCGGTAGTCCTGGATGATGGAACTGCCATCGACGGCGAGTCCTACCTAGAGTACAGCGCCTCGACATCACCCAGCACGCCCTGCTATATAAATGGCACAGCCTCAGTAACAGTGGTTGCGACTGCCTCATTTGCTGGTACGCCGATCCTCTCAGATTTGTTAGCGTCAGCAGAGTATATCTACAGCACTCAGCTAGAATCAGACTCCTACAGTGAGAGCGCCATTGGGTCTTGGTTTGCTCAAACTATATCAGAAAGCTTTAATTTATCAGAGCGTCTTGGACAAGAGAACTCTTCGCGATGGATGATACAAAGTAAATTTGAGACCCCAGTTCTAAATTTTGCTGATGTGAGCGCCACAACCCCGGCAGAAGCAGCCCACCCCATCCAACCCGGCTCTGCACAGAGTATCACCACCAAAGGAATGGGGCACCAGTACGGTCGTATTACGAAGGGCGATGAGGGAATAGATTGTTATATTGATACTCCTGAATTCGTTGTTTCACCTAGATATGGCCGTTTGACGCGTCCAAGATCCTTGGCCAAACTTGTTGGATTCCCCGAAGGGATTAAGAAAAAAGTTGGTGTTCTCAAAAACGAGGTATTGCTAGAAGAGGCTGTAGTAGTGGTGCCCTTTATTCAATTAAATACGCGACGGAAGTTCCTCACCTTCCCTCGCGCCAGAGTAAAACTGAATAGTTATCAAAACTTACTCTCAGCTATGGATAAATACATCTTTCCTCCTAAGTTTGACTTCACAAGGTTTAAAGAAATAAAGCCCGTATTGATGTATGTGTTTGAGTTTGAGCATTCTCTTACGCAGGAAAACCTTTCATCATGGTGGCAGGGCGCTTTCCCCGGGCAACCAAATGTCGATTGTCACCTTTGCGGATGCACCGACACTGAGTTTGAATTAAAAGAGGTCCAAATTGAAGAAAAAGAATTGGTGGATAAGATTTTGGGGTGCGATAAAGATCTGCACTGGATGGTCTTTAAAGTCAAAAAGCGCGCCGCCCGAAACTTCGAAAAGCTCCGTCGCTCGTTTGTAACCGATGATTTGAGTGATATCCCCGCAGCTGTGGGCGAATATACTTATAACTGGCCATATGATAATTTTTCTTTGGTCGAGCTGGTGAAGATCGAACAACAGGTGCGATGGCTCTCTGATGAGGTCTCAGGACCGCCATGCCCTGATCCGGAAGCCGATATACCTACGCCCTCACCGGCACCTCAACGCGCCCCGACAGCGACTCCTCCGAGTCCTTTAGTGGTCCGCGGACGCGGCAAGTCCGACCCGGACACGGGCCGAAAAGCACAGACTACGGAAAAACCGACAACTACAACGACGACGACTACTACCGGCCAGACTACTAACCAGACGGTGATCGTCAAGCAAGAACAGACAACGGATACCATCGATCCAGATGCGATTCTCCGTGAGTCGACCGGAGGCGGTCTACGGTCGACCCTATCCGATGCCGGTGAAACTGGCGGAGATAGTACTATCAAAAAGCCACAGGATGGATAATTAGTATATGGAATTTTTTGACAAAAAAGAAGAAGTACTTGATATTGAACTGACCGAGTATGGCCGGCAGCTATTATCCCAAGGGCGTTGGAAACCAGACACGTATGCTTTTTTTGATGACGATATCCTGTATGACTCCGAGGCCGGCGGAGAAACAGAAAAGCAAAACTCTGCTCGTCGTCGAATAAAATATAACACTCCGTCCATGAAAACACAACCATATATCCAGGGAGCTGAAACACGCGTGAAGAACTTTCATTCCTCTGTGAAGGGCACCTTCGACGCCGCCGCGAATGCCGGCCACGCGATCCAGGATAATTCGGTGAGGTTTGTAAACGCTTTTCAAAATGCTCCATCTTTTGGGCAGACGCACTTTGCGGCCTCTAACCCCTTAGGGACTAGTGATCTTAAAACAGAATATGCGCCGGCCTGGGCTGTCTCGATGGTAACAAATGAGATATCCTCCAGCCAAGACCAGGTCGGGATGACTCTCGCCGCACAGGGCATAAACTTGACAAGTAGTCATTCCGGAGCTATAATTCAAGACATTCCCCAACTGGACGTGGTGGTAGACTACCAAACATTCTATAATCCGACAGATCCCGACTATCAAGGATCTAAATATCTTCCACTCACTCCTCAGTTTAATGCAGAAGGTATCCAGTTATTTGTACAAGATGATTTTTTAATAGTTGAAATTTTAGAAGAAAATACAAACTACTTGAAAGAGAATTTTACTATAGAGGTATATGAGCACGACCCCTATCTCGACTCGGCGTCAGGCAGTGTACTCAATCAACTAACTTTTGTGAATAACAGCGATATATATCATTTCCCTCAGAAAAGTCAGGATGTTGAGTATTATATGAATATTTTGGTAGACAGCGAAATGCCACCACAGGTGGCTGAGAACCTAGGAATATCTGAAAGGGTAATTCGAGCATCGAGCGTCCGTTTGGCCGTCACCCGCGATCTTTACGGAGACGCTGAAGGCGGGGAGTGCGAATAATGGCACTAACTATGGCCTCTGGGTTTAGTCAAGGGGACCTTCCGGTACCTTTAATAAAGGAAGTGGTGATACACCCAGCTGATAAGATTGCGCCGAAAGGTGGCTTTACTACTCAAAAAATAACAGCTCGATTTATGATACCGCTTGAGTCCGGCCGCCACTATGCACCTCTCACTCTCTATACCCGCACCTTAGGGTCTAAGAGTAGAATAAATGGAATGCGGTCTAGTGCAGCAGCGCGGAATATATCAACACAAATTGCTAGCTTCTCGGGGACCAATACTGGAGAGATGCACCTTGTGGCTCTTGACGACATGTCGGTGAATAAAGATAATTATTTTTCTTCCAATGTTAAAATGTCAACAAAATATTATTTTAAGTATGTTGATGTTGACTTTCAAGTTCCGATCGAGAGTGGGCGCCTGGACCTGATCAGGGACCTAGCAATAGTGGCCACCGTTTTTTCATCGATGTCGAAGCCGCTTGTTGCCGGCATAATGGGCCAATTCTCAGCCCAGCAGGACCCTACGAGTCGGCTAAAAATAGGAGAAATAATAATTCAGGATGTTCTGACTAACCGTGCTGTCCCACTGGAGAGTAATTATTTTATTCTTAGCGAGACAGTGGCTGACTATGGCAACAAAGGAGATATCTGGCCGGGCCCAGTCCACAAGAATGGCTCTGACTATATGGTTGGGGCCACCCATGATCCCGGCCGCAGTCACCCTAAGTGTGAGAAGCAGACCTGCGCTAATTATAAAATTAAAGATTTGCGGTTTTTGGATCCCAATAGCCATTCCTATATCGCAAAGATCTTCGTCGGCCAGACGGATGAAGTCTCGGCAAACGACACACTCCAACCAACTAAAGAATCCTCACGACAGTATTTTTCAGAGCCACAGTATTCCCGCCAATCTGGCGGCAGCGCTGTGACTTTTGTTAGCTTTAACTTTTTATCTTACTTGCGCGATCATCTAGAATTTTCTGCGTTGATTCCAAGGCAGGAGATGATTTTAAGTTGCGGTAGCATCGCTACAGCAAAAGTATACAGATTTCCTAGGGCACAGCAAGATCTTTCATCAGACCTAACTCCGGGCAAATGTGGCCCATCCACACAATGCCACAGCCACGAAGAGGTTTTAGTAAGCGATGCTATA
>Ga0080013_1003301_pt1 | contig 17273 bp, 19 predicted proteins | sample ETNvirenome_6_85_FD_69236 | JGI IMG/M metagenome (GOLD analysis project Ga0080013, IMG submission 69236) | Marine viral communities from the Pacific Ocean - ETNP_6_85 (SPADES assembly) (version 2) | ecosystem: Environmental > Aquatic > Marine > Oceanic | place: Pacific Ocean | collected 2013-06-19 | reverse complement strand
AATGTTCAATCGCTCCTGGATCCCGAAGAACGCCCACACGCCGATTCCGACCGCCGACAATATGGCCAGTAAGTTCTTCATCGGCATAGAAATCGCCGTTTTGTCGCTTACATCCAGTCTGTCAGTCATTGGAATTATTCATACTCCACACGTCCTACGCCTTTTCCAGGTTTCTTTTTTCCTACAGCATAACCTGTTCCTTTTTTTGCTGCTTTCATTATACCATCCATCTTTCCTTGTTTTATCAATTCCTTCATTCGTTTACTTACGTGATCTTTTCTAGTGAGTCTGGTTTTATCCCCACCTACTCTGGATGCACGCTTGGCAGCGGAAATTACCCTAGATCTAGCGTTACGCAAATCTCTTTGTTTTTGTGTTAATTGGGAGAATATAGTTTTTAGTGCCTTTATTTTACCCATTACACCACCACCAATACAAATATTATTACTGCTATGATTCCAATGATTATAGCTGATTTATCAAACCAGTCCATCAGGCCCCCACTTCCGGGCCTTTCGGCTTTTTAGACTCAAATATTTCAAAAGGAATGCAGAAGCTCTCCATCTTGATGATCCTCTCATCACCGGTTCCCTTTCTCATCTCCATTTCCATCATAAACTTCTCAGCCAGTGCTCCGTTCTCCAAGCACGCTTCCTCGCTGTCGTATCCCATTATCCCCTTGTAAATGAGGGGGTCGCCGTCTTGGACGCTCAGCAACACCAGTAAGAACCATATCTTAATCATTGCAGCCCTGCAATCTGAATTATCACGCCACCTATGAACCAGATGGCGTACACCGTTATCACGACTTCCATTCCTTATCCTCCTGTTTCATCTCATACACCGTTTTTCTTTCAAACCTCTTGTCGATGAACTTCTTCCCCACGTAGACGAGCGCTATCAGCCCCAGCAGCATGAGGGCGTCAAGGTACCAGGGGAGGTTCGTGTTGAGCTTTATGCCCCCCACGTCAAGCCCCGTGTCGCCGTGCTGTTCGATGGTGAGGTTGCCTTCACCGACCGTGATGGTCTTTCCTTCTGCTAGTGCCTGTCCCATTAGTTATACGCATTTCTTCATCTGTTCCGACATCTCCGTCGCCCGTTCAGGAGTCTGTTTCGCCCATCTCGAATCGAGCATCTCGCAGCTCGCATCAAAAAACTTGCCTTCTCTTAAAAATTTCCAAAATTTTTTGAACTTGGAAACACCACCAGCTCCAAGCTGAAACGTCATCTCAATTATTATTTCCTTGGCTAATTCGGGAAGCTCTATGTCGTGGCAGAGTTTGTTCGCCCCGTCAATGGCTCGATTAAGATCTGTGATGAATACGCGGTGAAGTTCCTCTTCGGAATATTCCTTTCCCTCTTCCCAAATTTCATCTTTAGTGCAAAGGTGGCCCCACCCGATCGTTTTATTAGAAAGGGTATCGAGGTATACAGTGTTTCTAAATCCTTCGTGGACCTTGATTCGTGCCTCCAGGTTTTTATAATCACCCATCTTTACCTCGTCATTGCATCAAGTTTTTTATTGATATTTTTTACTTCTGTTTCGATGACCGCGAGGCGCGTTTCCATTTTAGTGAACATAATGATCGCTTCTTCCACATTACCCACGTCTTTTTCCAGCGCCGTGACGCGCTGGCTCATCATTCCCCAGGTCGCCCCCAGGGCAACGATAATTCCTATGAACCAGATGCTGTCCTTGAAATTAAAACTCATCTATATCTCCCAAACAGTCCGCCTAAGCCCCCGAAAGGACTAAACATGCCTCCTCCGAAAAGGGAAGCGTAAGGATTGTAGTTCTGCTGCGGCTGGTTCTGCTGTTGCGTCGTGCCGAATTTTTCAGTCAGGCTGGCGATGCCCTGCTCCATAGAGGAAAGTTTCTCGTTAAGCTTATTAAATTGGTTGCCGAATCCTCCCATCTGTTCGCCTATTCCTCCCAATGCCGATTCAAATCCACCAAGTTGTTCACCGTATCCTCCCATCTGTTCTCCGAATCCACCCAGTGTGGATTCAAATCCGCCTAGCTGCTCACCGTATCCTCCAAGTGTTTCTCCAAATCCTGTTAATTGTTCACCAAATTGATTAAAACCATGTTGTGGTGACTGAATTGGTTGTTGCCATCGTGGTCCTCCTCCAAGTCCGAATATTCCTCCAAGACCTGTCTGGTGGGGATTGAATTGTCTTCTTTCATTAGGATTGAATTGGGTCATTTCTTCCCCGTGAATTTTTTATTAAGCTTGTCAACTTGCTCGGCCAGCCATTGAACGGGCTTGACGGCCGTCTCGATTGATCCTATTCCTATGTTAGATAAAGTATCACCTGTATTTTCCGCGAACATCTTCGCGTATTTCAACGGCGTAAGTCCCGTGAACATTCCTTCCATCAGTGCTCCGTAGTCCGTGATTCCAAGTCCCTCACCTTTATCGGGATCTCCTTGCGCCCAGCCTTCTTGAAATTGTGGAAATTGAGCTAGGCCTTTGCCAGGCTGATCTTTAGTATTAAATATTCCCGTGTTTTCTCCGGTATATAATCCTTTTAGATCTCGCCATAAGTCAGGGTCAGCAGGGTCGGTCCAGGTTGTATCTCCCGTGCGCCTCCATGCTTCAGGAATCCATTCCTCGTCTATAAGTTGAGCTCCTCTTTCGCTTTGCCCTGATCGCAGCATTTCATTGATGAGATACTGGTACATGTTCCGTTGTTCATCTTGATCCGTGGTGAGGATATCAGCGTTTACTAATTGATCTTTCATTCCCTGTAGTTGATCCCAGCTTGGAGTGGAACCAAGACCTTCAATAAGGTTGATGGCTTCACTTTGTGACAATTGAGGATCAGCGATGGCTCGTCCTCCACTATCAGTTTGAATGTCCTGTACTTGCCCCCTACTGTCTACATTGGGGCTGTAGGTTTGTCCGCTTTCAAATGATGTTCCTGAACCAATTTTAACGCGTTGCGGATTGCCATCCTCATCATAGGTTGTTCTAAAGGTAATGGCCATAGTATCAGTCCTCTAATTCATTAGTTTTTATTATTCTTTCAACGTCTTTTTTCCATTTCTCCACTCCATCGAGAAAGGTGTCGCCTTCCTCCATCCATCGTTGATTGATGAAGTTTATAAAATTTTCATCCTCCAGGTCAACTTCCTCTCCGTGGAACCAGTCAAAACTCTCCTTGTCGCCTCGTCCCCATTTCTGCCATCCAAGTTTATCTTTAATGGTTTCCCAGATGGAGCCTAGTCCGCTTTCTTTTTCTTCTTTTTTTCCAATGTAATTTCCTTCTTTATCAAACTGGTCAGGATGAGCACGTTTCCAAAAGTCTTCAGCAGATTCATGTCCGGCACCGCCGCCAGGCATATTACTGAGAAATTTTAATACTCTATTTTTATTATCCTCATAATATTCAGAATCTGAACCGCCTCTGAACCAATTGTCATATTCCTGTGCGAATATTTCCCTATCCATATCAGGATATAAATTACTCATTACCATTAAGTATCCTTCTCTATAATCCTTTGGATTAAAATCTTCCTGCAGCGTTCCTTCGTTGAGTTGATCTTGAATTTTGGTACGTTCCGCTAAAGATTGAGTCTTTAGTCGTTCTTTTAGAAAATCAAGAGTCTCATCAAATCGATCTGCCTGGTCCGTCTGCAGCGTTCCAATGGCTGACTGGTCAGGAGTGTAGTCAATGTTCTGCCCGATGATCTCGGCGCTGTCAGGCGCGAACACCTGTCCCTGACCCTCTAATTCTCTTTGTGTTTGATTGCCCAGGAACTCACGAACGGAGTCGGCCGCCTCCACGCCGAATTTCCTGGTGAAGTCGCTCGGTTCTTCCACGAACATTTGAATGATCTTGGCCATGACGCCGTCCACGCCCATTCCCATCTGCTCCTGGAAACGTAAAAATTCCGCCTGGTTAACCGTTTGCGGATCCCCCATCGGGTTTTCCTTGACGCTCTCTTTTATTTGTATGATGTCTTCAATAGCCATTAAAGTATCCTTTGCCTTGTTTTAGGGGCCGCGTTCATAATGCCGCCCTCCGCCGCCCTTCTGGCGGCAATCATTTGTCCCGTTGCATCATATGGGAAAAAACTCGCATAGTCTTCTTCTTTTATCTCAAGTGTTTGCCCGCTTGGTGTCGTGTCCACAGCTTCTGCTTGGGCCATTTCCACTGTTTTTCGTTCATCCTGCGTTGGAGCCGCGATCCGCGACGCTTGAACCACGTCCGGAATCTCCATGTTCAATGGAGCGAGGCTGCTTTGTTCATCCTCTATCTCCTTGAGCTTGGGTTTTATTTCATAGTCCGTGTCATTAGTCATAATCAGAGGAGGCTCTGTGAAAATTTCCAAAGGCAGAGAGATGCCGTTCTTGAATAAAAATTCTTGAAGCCTTTTTCCTTGCCATAAGTTAAGAGCCTTATCATAGAAAAATCCCTTTCTATTCCGACCTAATTGAAAATTTTTCGATAATGTTTCAGCGATCTTAGGATCGGAGAAGGCCTGATAGTACAGTTTGTCAAACATTTGTTTCTGCTGGGCGGTAACAAGACGAGAGGCTACATATATAAGAACATTGGCGCCACTGATACGTCCTTCCGACCAGGCACGGCGAATGGAAGTCAAACTTTGAGGTGATGACCCCAAGACTTGTGTAATCTGTTTAATCCATGGTTCTTGACTTGATGACGCTCCTGTAGGCAAAGGAGTTGTAAAGACAACATCATAGGCGTTCAGGACGGTTTTAAGATTTTTTTGCTGAGGCTTCGAATAAACAAGATTCAATACATTTTTTCCCGTCGCGCTGTCCATCCATTCAAGGACCTTGCCGGGATTTTCAATCTTTATTTTATCTCCTACGTTTTGCCATACCAGTTTCCTGAAGGAATTGGCGAGAGCTCCCGCTTCCGTGGTTGCATCATCAACAAATCCTTTTCCAAAACCCATGTCCTGGGCCAGGCGCCTCATCAGGACGGGATCCATCAGAGCCTTTTGCATTAATTGATTAACGGTGTAGACAAGATTGTCTTTTATTTCCCCCCTTATCGATTCAGGGACGGCTTCCATTCCCGCGCGAATTTCAGAATTAACGATGTCCATTAATGGCTTAAGTTTTTCATCGCGTATCGCCGCTGTTATATTCTGCTGGCGGGCGATATGCTGTTCTATTCGCATGGCTATGTTGCCTTGCGTGTCTCTAATGTTTAGTAATTTGCCTTTAAGATCTCCAAATTTATGAAGCCACGTATCATTTTTCTCTATCCATTTATTAAGCTTGCGGGCGTCAATAACCCCTTCGTCACTGACGACTTTTACTCCTCCCTTACCATTCCAAATCATGTCCAGCACGACGTCTTGTATGTTTTTAAAGACTTTTTCTTTCGCGGCGACTTCTGCCGGCGTGTTTATAGGCATCGAGTTATAAACTATGCCGAACTGTTCCGCTCCCTCCGCCGTCTTGAAGTATTCATAAGGAACCATTTCATCAGCGACTACATATCCTCCGCCAATGGCTCTCATATTAACCCTAAAGGCCGCGTTTCGGTTGAACTTGTCGGCAACGTTCACTTTGTATTCTGTGAAAAACTGCGAGAGTTTTCTGTCGCCTATTTTCACCATGGCGTTCTGCATGAAGTCGAGCAATTGGCTTTGGGCAAGCTGAAGATTTTTCCATCCCGCTTTTCCCGGTCCCTGCCCCATGCTGGCGGAGAGTCCGGCGTCAAAAGCCTGATCGCTTAATCCCTTGTACAATTTCCATACATCAAGAACGCTTGGAGTCGCATCCAGGCTTAATATTCTTTGAATGATGGCCGGCAGCTCTTCCGGTACATCTAGCAGACCCGGCTTTTTCGTGCTTCCGTAAATCGCTTCCTTCAGCATGTCCTGATACCAGTTAAAATTATTAACTTTTATGTTGTCTCCAAATTTGTGGATGTAGAGGTCTTCCTGTTCAAAAGGCTTCATCGCCTCCTTTTTAAGATTTACGGCTGTTTGTCTTAAATTCTGGCCAATGCTAACTTTAGCCTCTCCTGGAAGAATTGGTAGTGAGTCCTTCGCGAGTTGAATAGCCTCTTTCTCAATATTCTCTATAGTATCACCAATCTTGTTAACACTTATAATTTTTTTAGTGAAAGCGTCAACGACGTACGTGGCCGCGTTTTCATCGGTGGGAAAGAGTGCGTCGTAAAAACTTTTAACTATTTTGTTGTTGGTTTGCTTCCTGTCAATAATGGATCCTAAGCGCTCGCCTTCCGCTGTGGCTTCCAGAGCTGCTTGAGTGTTCTTTGTCGCCGCTGACGGAGCTAATTCCGCCATGCTCAACTTAAGTCGGGCCGCGTTAATTAATTCTTGAATCTGTTGTTCCGATTTTCCTCCGGCTTGGACTAACTGGTCGTAATAAGCCTTCAAGGCCTGTTCTGCCAGTTCTCCTAATTCATATTTTTGACTTCCGATTTGCACTGTATTAAATATAGCTTCTGCTGTGGGTTCGCCCCCTGAGAGCGATTCAATCATTTTTTTATTATCGTCCGCTGTCTTAAGAATAAGTTTCCATATTTCAGTCATCGCCTCTTCGTCATTGTATCCTTCATTCCTATACTGCTGCTTCAATGCGTTGATGGCGTCTCCTGAAACGACATTGGACCTCACGACCAGCGCGATATTTTGCGGATAAAGTGAAGCCGGGTCCCTCATGGCAGTTTCGTATTGTTCCTGAATCTGCTTGGCGATTTTCGGCTCGACGTTTTCTTTCATTACTTTACGAATATACGCCCTCTGGGCTGCTATGCTTCTTTTTGACCATAATTCCTGAAGCCAGCCACCCGTGAATCTTAATACAGGCCCTGCTACAGGTGTTTTCGTTAAAAGAATTCCTGCACCTGCCGCGGTTTTTGCCGCTCCTATAATGACGCCCGGAGCTGCCAGAGAGCCTACTAAAAGAGCTCCCATTTCAACCAGGGACGCGAGACCAGGATGCTGTTCCTTGAATTCCTCCGTCATGTTCCTGTCAGCCGTGTAGAGTCCTGTTGCTCCTCCCGTAGAAAATAATAAATCCAGTTGAGCCGCCTTGAGCGGATTATTCGCGATCCAGTTCATGTAATCCTGCGCCGCTCCTGTTACGCTAGGTAATTTTTTATTAGCCGCTTGCAATTTAGCATAATCAGTCACCCATTCCCATTTTCCCTCGCCTGTTTGAACAAGTTTCCTGTACTTCATCGCACCTTTTGACACGTTGATCAATGCGCCTCCCGTAAAAAAGGAAGCTCCAAGTCCTGAAATATCACCTGAGAGTCTAGCCCATTTCTCCCATTCATTCTGGGGAAGGCTGAGAGCCTCAATCAGTTCCGGCGTCATGCCATCTCCGCCAATGTAAGTGCTTCCTCCCATATACCCTACCTTGCCCTTGTTAATGAGATCCGCGAATTGAAAAATATCATCATCGTTCCATCCTAAGTTAAACGTATCAGAAATTCCCTGCGCCGTCTTCTCCACCACCGTATCAGGGAGAGCCAGTAAGGATTCTATAAAACCGTCGCTGAATTGATTGAGTACAGAGAGAGGTGATGCTGTTCGCATTGATTCGCTCTTGTATTTGAGAGTTTTAGTCGCGTCCTTTTCTTTTGTATCAGTTTTAGTATCAGTTTTAGCATAAGAAATATTAGGATATTTTTCTGTCATATCCATTCCTGAAACAGGTTTCTGACCATGGTAGCGGTAATCTGTTCTATCAGTTTTAACGTCTTCCTGAGTAGTAGCTGTGTCCTCCACTTTGTTTTTATCTTGCAGTGTCATGCTGCTTCCATCTTCGAAATTAAAAGTAACCATTAGTCTAATACCGCGTCTTTAGTTTTATGCATTTCTTCCGTGCCGATATGCTTCACCCACACGCCGCTCATGTCTATACCTTGGTTAGCAAGGAAAATCATATAGTCTTCATCTTTTGTATTGAATTTTGCTTCTGGCCTTGGATCAATTACAAATGGATATGCTTTCGTTCCTGATGGCACGGACTCAATGGTGTACCATCCTTGTTTGTCTCCTTTTTGTTGAAGACCTGATCTGTTGAACGCCAGCCTGTTTTTAAGGAAACGCTGCGTTTCCATGAATCGCTCCAGTCCCACTTCTTTATCAAGGAAGAATGCCACTCCTTCACTATTAAGCTTATTGATCATTTCCTGCTCGGCCACCGGATAACGAGGGTTGAGGGCCAGGGCCTGAATTAAAACACGCCCGTACAGTTCAACTGCTTGTTGTCCTACGGTAGTCTTGATCCACTTTGCCCAGGCGTCTATGCCGCTTGGTAAGATAGCCATAGTGTTTGTTGACAGGTCTTTAAAAAAGTTTTGCGGACCGAGAACATTTTCTAACATATCTTGCAGGTTTTCACCTTCCACGAGGGCGTAGCTAAGGTTTCTAATCTGCCTGATGGAATCTGAATATTCAATTGTCGTTAAATCCGTGATGCCAAAATCAAGAGGATCATGATATTTCGCATAAGGATTCTCAGGACTAATAAAGCCTATAAGAGGAAAGTCTCCCCTCTCTGTTGCGTTGAGATAGATCATGTCTCCCGTGCTTTCATCAACTTGATATAATCGTCCGTCATCCTGCTGCACTAAGTCAATGACTCCGTCCACTAATTTCGTTGCGTGGCGCATGACGTCCTTGTCATCGGGAAGAACTTCCAGTCCCTGGTCATCTTCCGTAGCGCCCCATTTATTACTCTTAAGAATGTCATAAAGGGCCGCGATTTTCTTTTCCCGTTCACTGGCTGAAGCTGGTGTAAGGAGCGGCTTGATGGAGCCGTCTTTTTTATTCCGTATCCATACTTCCCCGCTATCGGTTGGAAGAGGGGTTGGAAGTTTTGACGCTTCCTCCGCTGACATGACCACCCAGTCATCCGTTGGAAGTATGCGTCCTTGTAATTCTGTAATGGCTCCCGTGGTGTTATTACGCTGCCACACTTGACCTTCATCGACTGGAAGACCCAGTGTGTCGGCTCGCGTTGAACTGAGAACCGTAAAGTTTTGCGGTCTCTGGGTGATGCCGAAAAGCTGGGAAGTTTCACCGGTAACTGTATCACGCTGCCAGAGCTGTCCGTCATCAACAACTAAACCTAATCCTTTTGCCTCCTCTGGACTTAAAATTTCAAAATTAAGCCCTACTTGAGCTCCTTGGAAAAGTACAGGTTTCCCATCTTTTTCGTTCATAATGTAAACTTGTCCTTGTTCCGTTGCAAAACCATATGCGGCAGCCTCTTTAGTGGAAAGGATCTTGAATTTATCGTCTCGAGGAATGGTTCCTTGGAGCTGTTCCACTTTTCCATTGGAAGTGTTCTGTCTCCAGATCTGTCCTCTGTCAACATCAAGCCCCATGTCTATGGCTTCTGCGTCCGTTAAAACTTTGAATTGGTCTAATTTTCCAAGTTGCGCCGTCATGTCGGCGATCATGTACTGACCCATCATGTCCTGGAAATTATCGACATCCGCTTGTCTCATCTCCGCGGCACTGGTGGCGATCTGCGCGCCACGCGCTCTTTCCGCTTCTCTTATGGGTGCTCCTCCTTCAAGCCATTTATTCAGGCCCTCTTCCATAATGGGCGCCCATCGGCCCCCTTCGGATCTTCCGCTGATGAGGGATAATCCCAGTGAAATGTCATTCCAAAACTTGTCTTTGGCGTAGTCCGCTTCAGGATACATCGCCTCGGCTCTTTCCTGGTAGTACTCTTGTTCTTGAATGGGAAACACCGCGCCGATGGCCGTTACGGCCTTTTGAAACCTGTCACCAGCTTCAGTTTTCCCTGTAAAATCTATCTCATCAAAAGCGGTTTTTTGTGTTTCAGTTAAGCCGGAAGTGATTCCTGCATCCGTGGTTTGCTCTTGGTTAGTTTGCATTTTTAGAGCCAACTCTAATAGTTCTTCATCTCCCGATTGCAGAGCCGTCTGTAGTATTTCCTGAGAACTTGCCATTACGCAAATCCCATTCCGCCACTCTGTCCTGCTCCTGGGTATTGTCCTGTTAATCCTTGATATCCCCTAAGTCCTAGGATGCCTCCGCCGATGGCTGAGGCGAAAGGACTTTGCTGATAAAGTGGTCCCACGGCCTGAGCTCCTCTGAGAGGGCCCGCCGGCATTCCTTGAAGAATGTTGGATCCGTACTCCATTCGCTGGTACGGCTCCGCTTGCTGCGCCAGAATGTTGGCCCTGGCGATGTCAAGAGCTGTTTGTCCGAATGCTTGTTGTTGCTGTCCAATGCCGAGCAAGGAACGAATGTCCGCTTGACCGGCTCCTTGATATCCTTGTCCAAGATTGGCGAAATAATTTCCCAGTCCTCCGAGCGCCTGTGCTTGTTGGGCAAATCCTTGTCCGACTCCAATCGCTCGTTTGGCCGCCCCTTCCTGCGCCCCCATTGAGGCGGCTAAAGCCTGCTGATAGTTCCGTGACTTGTCTTCCACGATTCTCCTGGACTTGATGTCCTGTAAGTTTCTTGACAGTTCCGCTTGTTGGATGCCGAACCGCGATCCTCCGAACGCGCCCGCCTGTTGAGCTTGCGCGGAGAGTCCCTGAGTGGCGAGTGCTCCTTGTTTGTCAATTTCCTGTAATGCCTCCTGCGTGACAAGATCTGAATAAGGGTCCCTGAATTGATCCAGTCCCGCGGTTGTCGGCACGTATTGTCCGAGTCCTTGTCCAAGAGCCGTGGCTCCCAGTCCGGCCGCCGTCGTTCCCGCTGTCAGCGCTCCTTCCGCCTGCGCGAATTGTGGCTTGTAGGCCCCTAGATTTTGTTGCGCTAATTGAAAAGCTTGAAGCTGTTCAGGAGTCTGGGCCGCGAGCTGCTGTGCCGGAACCGGACGGGCCGTGTCCAATAGCCCTGGTTTCCCTTCAATACCAAATAAGGTATTATAAAGTTGCTGCATCCTCTCTTCTTGATAGGGTGCGTATCTCTGTGTTTGAACGTAGTCAACCATTAAGCTCTTCCTTCAAATTGTCTCATCATGTCATACATTTTCTTTGTTCCCGCTGACCGGCTTCCGCTTCCAGCTCCCTTGACCGCGTTCGCCGTCATGACGAATTCACCGTCGCTGAGCATCGCTGGAATGTCATCGCTTGTTCCGCTGCCAGGTCCGCTGATGCCTCCCTGCTTGCGAGGGAAAGCTTTCATTATGCCTCCCTTGGCAACCGGTGTCACTGGATCAGGATAAGTAATTGGTGTTGTCGTGCCGAGCACGTCGTCTATGACGTCATAGTTGACATCGTATTGATAACTGTCGCCTTCTTCTTCTTGTCGTTTTAACGCTTCATTGTACGCCTTGGCTTCCGCGTATTGTCCGTATCCCATTCCTCCCACGAATAAGGCTTTTAATGGATCTTCAATGATGCTCGAGCCCATCTTCTGCAGGATGCCTGTTTTGTTTAATCCGGCCATATATTTGTCATAAGCAGTCGTCATATGTTTTACATAGAGCTCTGAGCCTTCTGTCATCTTCATCATTTTAGCAGTTTTATCCGCCTCTGCGAGTACTTTTGTTAAATCTTGTGTAACCATTTTTTCAGGGCTTTTCCATAGTCCTGATTTTAAATTGGTCCACCAGTCTGGAGAACCCTTACTTTCAAACATTCCTTTACCGCCTAAATAATCTCCTCCGAATTTTCCGGCTCCTCCCCTGACTAGGGCGTGCATGATGTCCTTGCCTCCGCCTCCTCCTATAGCTTCCATAGCAGGTGCGGCGAGCCATCCGTAAGGGCCTAAAAACGCTCCCGCGGCCACTTGGGCGATGGGACTTTTAAAAAGTTTCTTGATTGTCTTGAAAAAGAATTCCGGCTGTCCGGTGAGCGGGTTTAAAGAGTTTAGTTCATTCCCGACGATGTAGCGTTCCGGGTCAACGCCCATTGCACGCATGGAATCAAATAATCTCTCCTTGAGCAGCGGGTCGCGGTCCAGGATCTCCATAGGTATCACGGTCTCCCCTTCGGCAGCGTGAATCATATAGGTGTCCCCGTAACGACCAAGTCCTCCTAAAGAGGACGCGACGTGTTGTAGTGTTTCTATTCCTGTTTGTTGCATGTACGATCCATGTTAATTTTTTGTTGCTCCTATTAAATCGTGGAGTTTCGCAACCGCTATTTTCACGTCCCTTTTGATGTGTGCAGTAGTGGTTGATGTTGCAGGATCGTCTACGTCTGCTTTTGCAGCTTCTTCGCTATCATACTCCTTTCCTGAGTCCGCATGATAGATTTTCGTCTCCGTAGCGCATTTGATAATGGGAACTTTTTTACCATCCATGTCCCTGTATCCAATGATTTTTGCGTCTTCTTTAATTGCCATATTTTTACTCCTATTTCAAGTCTTTATGCAGTGGTGCCCGCTTCCCGGAAGCGCTTGAAGTTATCAACTTGCAAGACAGCCGCGGTCACATGAACACGGTCAGCCACGTTAGCTTGTATTTTTAATATATCATTTTCCTCTAAAACTAAAGTAGATTGACCGTAAATGTTAGTGGCGTTAGGGGCTAAGGCTTCATTTTGGGAATTAGCGCTCACCGTCAAGTCGCTTGACCAGGCGATAATCGCGTCAGCGTTGCTGTTGTCCGTCCAGGTGATGTCCACTGTCGCGTCGGATGCAGAGTCATTGCATAAGTGAATGGATTTAATGACGGCTGTTGTATCGCTCGGGCACGTATACACGACCGTTAAATCCGTGGAATCGAGATCCTTGCCGCTGTTCACATAGGAATTAGCCATTTAATGCTCCATAAACCATGATTGCGCCTCGGCTTCCGCGGACAGGTCATATTGATAGGTTGTGTTTAAAGTTTTAACGATCTGCTCCAACAGACGAATGAGCGCATTGAACTGCACGGGATCATATTCCGGTGTCGCATCGGGGAATCTGGTTATATTAATTCTAGCCATTATCTTCTTCCATCTGGTTGCAGATCCAATCGGAACGTGCCAAAGCGCCAATTAGAATCCGTTGTATCACTGGAGAACTGGACATTGGCCGTCCGTCCGCGCCCTCGCAGATCAATGTGCGTGGTAGTTGTCTCCACCACGGAATTGGAACTGTTGCTGGACGCCGATCCTTGCGGGTAGTTCTTGAATTGCATTATGACGTTAACATTTCCGCTTTGATTTTTAAAGTCAGGAATGAATTTTCGAACCGCCATGACAAGGCCGGCTTGTTCATCGCTGATGTCAAAATCCCCTGATGTGATGGTCGCCGTGATGGCTGAGCCGTTTCCATTATATCCGTTCTCCTGAGAGAACAGAGTGGAGACTCCGTTGCTGAGATCTCCGGTGATGGTTGGCGTCACATTGGTCGTGCTGTTAGGAAGATATTGAGTGGCATAAGGGTAAGCATATACTCCTCGATCAAACCACGTTGTTCGGTCCATCGTTCCAACAGTCCATACCTGGTCCACGTAATTATAAATGACGTATTTGTTAATGAGATTGCTGTAGGAGGTCGTGTCTGGATAAAACCAAATCACTTCATGAAAATCCGTGTTGACGCCGCAGTAAATGTCATTCTGACCTGAAGGGTCCAGCGTGCTAAAGACATAATCCTGAACCGTGCAGCCCAGTTGCTTGACGGCGCCATCATAGATGAAAAATCCATTTTGACTCATCCAGAAGGAGACGCCTTTTACGTCCACGCAGGCGTGCTGCGCTACAAGTCCGCAGTTAGCTCCTAATTGCTGAAGTCCGAAAGTATAGGGAGGACCGATGAATTGAAGACTGTGAAGAGCGGTGTCCGTCCATACAAGGATGGCTCCTCTACTTTTTGTCGCTCCGATAATTTTGCTCCCATCTCCAATACGCAAACTTCCTGATGTATTAGTCGTGGTAGGCGTCCAGTCCGTCAGACTTTCCTGGCTCGCCCACCTGAAATATACATCATCCTGATTGCCGCTTGTGGCGATTGTTGTTTGTGTTCCAAAGCATATGAGATGCCTGTCCGGAACGGAAACTATTGAAAGACGGGAAAGATAAGGCGAATTAGTAAGGCGCGCGGCTCTAGTTCCGGTCCCCGCAGACGCGTCCCATTGATATGTCGCTCCGTCCCTGAAGGTCGCGATTAAATCTTCTCCCCAGTTGTCCAGAGACCAGTTGGCCCCTTGAATGACAGTGGTGGAAGTGGTTCGAGCTGTTCCCCACGTGCTGGCTCCCCAGGTCGCCGTGCCCCATCCATATCCCAGGGCGCTGACCGCGGGTCCAACATTAATTTGAAATGCAAATGTTCCTGTTCCCGTAGTAGCGAAAGCTGAGCCTGTTTCCGTTGCGTCTAAGTCAATGATAAAATTATTGGTATCAGTTACTGATTGAACTTCAAATTCTCCCTCAAAATCAGAAGCGGTCAGACTGCTTGATCCCGGAATCAAGGAGACGGAAGAAATGGTGACGAAATCACCAGCCGTAGCTCCGTGGGCGCTTACCGTGCAGGTAACCGCGTCACTGGAAGCTGTCGTTGTAAAGGCGCTCGTGGCAGCCGCAGCTGTGTAGCGAATAGGAGTGATATCAAAAACGTTTCCTTCCGATACAAGATATAATTTTTTATTAGTGCCAAGAGCCGTATAACGGCTTTGATCCAGGGTGAACCAAGAAAATTGAGCTCGGGCTATGCCAATGAGAGTGCTTGTCGTGGCTTCGGCCCATCCTCCCAATTTTTCAGGAAGTCCATAACGAAAGCGGACAAAATCAGCGTCTGTCCATCCCCCTTCAGCGCCGTAATCCGTGTCCTGCTTGTTTATTCCTGGCTTGAAGTTTACTTTTGTTAGCGGCATTATACTCCTCTTTAGATTTAAATCGCGTCCCTACATGACCCTTGAAGGGAAACGTGCCCCAATGAGTAAGTGGACTTTTAATGTCAGCATATATTTTACCACCAATTTTCTGCCATAGTCTACAAAAAGCGTAATCCTCAGATAAATAACGCTTATCCTCTGGATCAATCATTGTGTCAAAAAACGCCCAAGTGTTCTTCGATTTATATTTTTCACTATTTATAAGTTGATCTGTCTTATATTGCAACTCTGGATATGCTTTTCTAAAGCGATCAAACACCCCTCGTTTTATCATCATAAATCCTGTGGGTCCGTCCAGAACTTCCACAAAACCATTATCTATGACCACGTTTAAAGGATCTTTAAAATTAAGATTATAGTCCAGGGAAGAGGAGAAAAGGAGGTCATTGTCCTTGATTTTCTTCTCCTGGTGCTCCTTCGTAGTCTTATAGACCAAATCCCAGTTAATATCTTTTTTGGAATATATGCCGCATACTACGTCCTTGTCATAATTAAGCATTCGTTTAATGCTCCCAGGATCAAATTGAATGTCAGCGTCTATGAACATTAGATGGCTCGGTGCAGGTTTTGAGTCATCATTTAAAAATTCCGAAACACAGGTATTTCTCGCCCTGGTTATCAGAGATTCATTAGTCACGCTGCTGTAGGACATGGCGATTTTTTCAGCCACGCACATCATTTGAGTTTGAATCAAGGAATGGAGATATCCCATATGGCACATCCCCCCGTATGCCGGGGTGGCGATATAAATTTTCTTAATTTCTTCCATACTTGACACAGATCAATATAGGGATATTTATAGGATAATAGTTCTCTTGACAAAGGAAATGTGATATGGAAGGGACGCAGAATATGACAAAGAAAGATGAAATTGCAACACACGAAAAAATGATTGTATTTGGAAGAATAGTCTGCAAGTACAAAATCCCGCAAGAATTTGTTGACGACATAAATGCTAAATATGAAGACGTCTTAAAAAATACTAATTTACTGACTTCCCACGGAAAGAATCTAGCCGGAAGACTTGATTCTGAATTGGACATGCTGCCCATCATTCAAACCTCAAAAATTTTTAAATTCATAACTCAATGCATGAGTGATTACGTTGACACGTGCATTGAACACGGCGTAGTTCCAGCAGGACCGCATAATCTTGACATACTTTCATGTTGGATGAATGACATGAAACCAGGGGAATATAATCCCCTTCATGTTCATAATCCACCAACTATGGAAGGTTTCGCCGGTAACATGTATTTAAAAGTTCCTGAATTCATAAACGATGTGACAGAACCTCACAAGTTCAAGGACGGCCGAATAACCTTCGTCAATCCTTGTGCTACAAAATCGCTTGATATTGTTCCAGAAGTAGGGAATTTTTATCTTTTTCAAGCGGATCATTTGCATTGTGTTTATCCTTTTAAAACCAAGAATCCAAAAGACATAAGACGTTCAATGCCTATAAATTTTGTAATCAATGACACTGTTCGAGGGGAAGAAATAAAAAAAGAAGGAAAAACTTCCGCGCGAAGCATTTTAGGAAGAGAAATAAATGCGCCTTAATCATACCTACAATTGGAGAAGAGATAATAAGAAATGAATAAACATACTTTATTTTCTCAAAAATGCTGGTCTTTCACTCTCACTCGCCACGAAGAATATAAAAACAAAATAAATCAAATTCTTCTTGTATACAAAAAGGATCCTAATTTTCGCATACCTGGAAAAAAGAGCGGTGGCGCCGTTAGTTTAGAATGCCCTGATCAAACGAATGTCTATGCCTGGAGGAGTGATTGGTATCTTCATTTTTCTTTTCCTATCTTAAATGAGTTATGCGAAGATATAAAACCGCTTCTTGCTCAAATCATTAAAGAGGAAAAAATAAGAAATACCTCTACGATAGAAGCAACCGACTGTTGGATAAATAAATATAAAAAAGGTGATTTTGCTCAACCCCACCACCATGGTAATGATTGCTGGATTGCGGTTTATTTTATGAATTCTCCTCAAGACAGTGAAGCTGTTTTTCGAGTTCATAATCCTTTGGGAACAACTTATAATAGTGAGCTTCTGGAGAATTTTAGAACTCTTGATATAAATGTGAAAGAAGGATCCGTAATAATAATGTCAGGAGCCCTAAGGCACGAAGTCACTCCTAATACGAGTGAAGAAGAAAGAATAACGGTTCCTATGAATTTCAGGGTGTTTGATAAATTTTCAACAAAAGGAGGTATCTAATGACAATATTTTTTGATAACAAAATTAAATTCTGCCCCGTGGATAAAGAGATGGCGAAAGTGTGGCCCCATCCCAAACCCGCGAGCAATGCCATTCCTCAAGAATATAAAAAATTAGAAAAACATTATAAAGGCGACTTGAAAAAACCGACCGCTAAGGCGTGCATGCCTTTTCTTGACGCGATGGCGGCCGGATACATCATACCTTTCGAGCAAGACTATTTAATTGATCCCACGGAAACAGAATTCA
>Ga0080013_1003299_pt1 | contig 17287 bp, 3 predicted proteins | sample ETNvirenome_6_85_FD_69236 | JGI IMG/M metagenome (GOLD analysis project Ga0080013, IMG submission 69236) | Marine viral communities from the Pacific Ocean - ETNP_6_85 (SPADES assembly) (version 2) | ecosystem: Environmental > Aquatic > Marine > Oceanic | place: Pacific Ocean | collected 2013-06-19 | reverse complement strand
AGAAAACTGTGAATCTGACGCCGTCGAGTGGGCGCAGAGTTTATGCCTAAGTCACCAATCAATGTTGTGCCTTTTGTGTTCTCATTGTAACTTGTGAATGTGACCAAGTTGTTTCCATATGTGTCCGCCATCGGCACATATGCGGGGTCACCGACTTCACCAAACTCGTGCACAAGAGGTCGATACTTAGACGTCACCACCGATTCTGTTAAGTGCCTCACGAAGGTTGAGCGTGCACCAAAGAGGTTGTTCTGCGGCCGCATGGCAGCCTTTTCTTGTCCATAAGCAAGTGCATTGGGGTGGACCATTCGAGTAGGATCATTTAAGTTCATATAGTCTGAGCCAAACGCTTCCACTGACTCTTTCATCTTCGGCAGATAAGACATGACGTTAGTCTTCCTCTGCCCTCTGATGATTGGGCTTTGCCCGGCCCTAATCTGTTTCCACGAGGGATACTGGTAGGGTCCGTTACGATGTAGCATCAGAGTGTTAAACATCTCCGCAGATTGTGTTGTGTTGTTTAATAGCGCAGGGACCATGTCGACATTACGATACTGTTCTGACTGTCCCGGCATCCAAGTTATTAGATCTGCTCCGGGGCCCCAGCCTAGAGTGTTGTCTCTATTTGTTGAGGGTGTCGTGTTGTAGGGTAGTGTCACAGCACCTGCATTGATAATACCACGGGTTGTGGAATTGTCAATCTTTCTCGGAATACCGTAGCTGCGCATATGTGTGCCCTCAACGATCGACATCACATCCTCAGTTATCAAATTGTCCGAATTCGGAGTAAAAAGAAAGACAGCTTCCAGAGTGGGGGGAGACGCATCTCCAGAGAACATACCGTTAATAGGCTGTTGACCATATGTGTAGTAAAGTCGCGATACCTGATCCGCGGTCAATACGCTTGACCACACAGCAAACTGTGCGAGATCGCCCTTATAGAAATATCTATAATCGCTTGGGTCTGCGTCTTTATCCGCACCAATAGTGACATAATCGACTGATTGAATGTGGATGTTCTCATAAGTATCAACATCGTTTTCCACTCCATCGACATACAAGGTTGAATCATTTGTCGTAACATCATCGAATGTTACGACAACATGGTGCCATTTCCCATCAAGGACGGAGTTGGTAGACTCTAGTTCTGGGCTGCTTTCTGAGGTGGCGTCCGAACACACCTTCCCATCACTAGCTCTTACAAATATCATAAATTCATTGGTGTCCGGGCCGGCGGGCGGATCGTTGTCGTCGACTGCAAAAATAATGCCATAGTCCTCGTCGGGGGTTTCTGCCTTTATCCAAAAACTAATACTGAAATTTGAGGTGACAAGCAGTCCGACGGCTGGTCCAGTGACGCCGGCGGGGACGTTCTCATTAATAACAAATCGATCCCCTCGCCCATTAAAGTGAGCAAAATTGACTATCGGAGCATCTCCAACGGGCTCGTAAACGTTAGTATTTAAGCCAACAAAATCGGTAAAGATAAAGTTACTCCCACTAAATGGATTACCCCAATAACGAGTATCTCCGCGGTACGATCCAAACTCACTAGCACTGACAAATGTAATATCGTCAGATGCGGTGGCGTATCCCAAAGCCTTAGAGCTTTGGTATGATGAGGTGATCCACATATATTGCAAATCAGACTGGGGAATGGCATGTTGTACAAACCAGTTGTCGTAAACGGGAGTACCACGCGACGTTTTAATCCGGGTGCTAGCTGTTATATCGCTTTTTTGGAGTACGGGCTGACTTGGGGCATCCAGATAAAAGCTTCCTGTGGCGTTGTTAATAAGTCTACTAGCCGTGTCACCCTTAGTATTACCAAATCTCCACCAGCCAGTCAAGGAACCTGATATTCCGTCCGTGGCTTCGGGCACAGTGTGGAATGGATTAATGGGACCAAGCGTGTAATTTGAGCTACCGTCGTATCTTATTGAAAGACCATACGTGGGAGCCGTCGTTGGCAACGCCGTACTGTATACCTGTAAATCTGCAATGGCGCCCTTATATAGATAGGCGCCGGCGTTGTAACCACCGACGAACATATTCGTATCATAGTCAATAGTAATATTCATGCCTGTTGCTGGCCAAGCCTCTGATTGCTGAACGCCGTCGATACTAAGATAAGCGTTGTTGCTAGCATCATAGAAAGTGAACCGAGCTTGATGCCACTGTCCGTCTAACACGGAGTTGTCTGAGGAGAAGCTTGGCGCTGCGCCGGGGGTGGTGGGCCCTTCCCAAAAACACAGCTTGCCAGTAGATTTTTCAATCGCTAATATTGCCTCCTGTCCGAGCCCGCCAGTGTCGTAGAAGGACCATAAGGTACCCCCGTCGTCGTCAGGCGCCTCAGCCTTAAACCACACTATAATTGAAAAGTTTCCCCCTATGCCTAACCGATCTACATCATCAAACTGATAGTAGGCAGCGGTGCCATTAAAAGAGGTGTGTCTATCAATCTCAATAGCCTCAAACTTGCCCGGAGAAGGTACAGGAGAGCCTGCAGGGGCTACAAGAGTCACCTGTGGGCTGTTGTTGGCAACGGCATGCCGCGGCGCCGAGGAGTCCTTAGGTCCACTATCGCGCAGCGTGTAGGGGGCGCTGTAGGCTGTTAACTCATCACCGTCACCCATGCGATACCACGTTACCAGACTCGCTGAGGCTGGATGCAACGTCAAGTCGACCGGTCCCGCCATTCCCTCAGGAGAGAATTTATAAAGCTGTGTGATATCCGATCCGGTTAGTTCAGTATTCCAAATTGAAACATCAGAAATCCAGCCATGGAATTCGTGATTGAGTGTGAGGTCTTCTGCTCCGACGCCAACTTGAGCAGTTGTAGTGAGAGATCCTGAAAAGTCAGTAACGGCCGGGGGATCGTTGCCGAGAATGTTGACAGCGTAATCACTATTACTGACGGCTTCTCCATCGACATAAATTGTAGCATAAGTTATGCCGCCGTCGCCATTATATCGACCGGTCATTCCCACGTGATGCCACTGATTCTCAACAATCGTATTTGCGGAAGAGGTGATCCATGCGGCGCTGGAGCCCTGCCAGTTAGTAAAAACCGACAGCTTTAAGTTTGAATCTATCATTAACGAAAAATCAGAAAAGGCTTCGTCAGCACCCAGAGATACTATAGTGCCTGACAGGACATGTCCTGCAGTGCCGCCGGGAGAGTAACCTGTAGGGACCTTCGCCCATGAGAACATCGAAAAAGAAGAGTCTGCCAGTCCAAGATCTGCTGCGGTTTGTTGAGATACATAAAAATCATTAGTGGCATCAAAATAAACCGAATGCTTGTTTTCAAACCTCGCGTCGTTCTCATACCTTCTCGCAGTATTTCTATTTATTTTAGAATATGCAGCAGTTACATGAGTAGGAACGTTGTCTAACTGGTATGAGGAAGAAAGTGTGTATGCTTTTAATCCGTATTTCCCTGAGTGTTCCTTCAACAAGGAGTCCAGTGGCTGTCTTACGCTTAGGTTTCTCCACGGCATAGCGTTATATGGAGAGTATTCCTCAGAAGTGTAATCTCTTGTCCCTCTCGCCATTACCTCGCCGGAACCAGGAGCGCTGAACCTCTCAGTTATAACGGTCTTATTTGTCGTCCTCTCCGGCAAAGAGTAATCGATAACACCGGTTACGTATAGTGATTCACTGTTAGTAATCGACAAGCTCTCAATAAATAAGTTGTTGGCTTTCCTGCCGCTTGTTTGCACAACTTGGTAGTTCTTTTCGAAGTTGCCGATCTTGGTTATGCCGGAACTTGTAACCTGTTGGATATTAGCGATGTTAACGGGCCGCTTGGCATATGTTTCTCTTGTTCTGTTGGCGAATGGGAGATATTTATATGCGTTATCCGCTTGAACGGTGGTGGGTGGGGCGTCGCCGCGGCTTGGTCCGGAACTTATGGTGCCCAAAGTATTGGAATTGCCCGAGGAATCATATAGAAAGCTTTCGCTATCGACACCGAATCTCCACCATGCCAAAGTGTTACTAGGATATTTGTCTGTGACAGTCCATGCACCCGGGCCTCCGGGGAGGGTGGCACCGTAAAGAGATGCTTCCGCGTTGATTGTATTGGTGTCATATACCACGACCTCGCCAATATTTCCTCTATACGGACTGCTCGTTGCGGGATCATTATAATAAGCACCTATTGCAATACTGTTCCCTAGTGAAATGCCGTTAGCACTCATGGGAGTCAGTGTGTTAGCCCTGTAGACGCCGTCAACATACAAATACTCATTCTTAGCCGGGAAGCCGAGATTTATAAACTGCCTGACATACTGGATAAAGTGCCACTCTCCGTCATTAATTGCAGTAGTATATTGGATACTTGGGGTAGTAGTAGAAGACCCAGCACTAACATAGTTATTTTCATCTATATAAATAGCAAATTTTGTGCCTCCGGACTGATAGACGCGGAAAAGCACTCCTCCATACGTAGTAGAAGAGAAGTCGGCATCGGTCCGGATCCACATCGTAACAGTTTGGTAATCGCCGGTTAAGTCGAGATTAGCAGAGATGGAGCTAGATAACACCTTATTACCAGAGCCGCCGCCGGGGGTGTTATCAAAGAATGCTGAAGCCTCCACTGTACCAGTCCGACTCATTGCGGGACCAGATACAGTTATTGCGTCTGCGGCGCCGCCGACTTCGTTGTCCATTATTATACGGAAGCCCTCAGGGCGGGTGTCCTTGGTATCAAGTAAGTGGGCTGAGGATGAATAATTCACCTCCACGTGACGATACTGGTATCCTCCAACATATTTCTCGGTGAAGGGACCCTGAAGTGGCGTCTCGTAATCGGGCCCGTATGAATCATTATGAAGATTGGTTACCTCAACTCCTTCAAAGCCCGCAACATCGTGGATCTCTTTAGCGGACCCAGAGGACACTGAGGAAGAATAAAACGTAAACGGAGCATTCTCCTTGATAACCTCTGTCGGAGATCCGTCGCTAGCAGAGCCCGTATGAGTGTAGTATGATACTCTCTTTTTGGTAGCTGGGTTGCCTTCCGCATCTATAAATGTTGGTTTTAGAACGTCATCACAACCATCAAATTGTTCGAGGTCGGAACCTGAAATATATACATAATCATGATAAAGAGCCATAGACTCTTCATTTTCGATATTACCAAACGCTGACAGCACTGATTTTTCTTTTGCATTTGTTGGAGCATTAGAACCGGCCCTTATATCTTTAACCTCAACAGCTTTGAATTCATAAACAGAATCAAGCTTTCTATTGAAAGTTTGCTGAGAAGCGCTAAGGATTTCCGTCCTATCTGTATTAACGCCTGCGTCGCTCGAAGAGAGAAGTCCTGCTAAGCGTTCTGCTTTCTGGTGCCACCAAAAGCAGTTCTGGCTTTGCAAGTTGCTAATCGGATGATGTCCGTGCTTCCAATCATATAAAAGCTCGTTGATGCCGCGAGCAGGATCTTCGGGATCGCTAAATTTGCTCTCAAGCGTGGGGAACTTGTTCCAGTATTTGTTTCTCTCCAGCGCGTGGCTCTCTATTACGGTTCTGGTAGTCTCTGCAAAGTTTGCCGATGCTGGGATCAACTGTAACAACATCGTCGTTACGGACTGATCTAGCCACTTGTAATACTCCAGATATTTTTCAAATTCTATCGTGTCATTTTCGACGTGGCTAAAGAAAATCTCTCGTAATTTCTCTAGATTCTTATAAGACTGGCGATAGCGGTTAACCGACTCGCCAATCAAGTTGTTAAAGTCCGTTATTGTCGCAAAATATGAAAGCATTTGACGCGAAACCGCATCGTTCATACTCTTTTCAATTGAGAACTGGTAATTCATCGGGCGCGTGGTGCGATCAAAATAGATATCATCGTTCGATGCAACTTTAATCAAATCAGAACTATCAACGTTTTCCACAGTCTGCTGCTTCTGCATGAATACGTAATTCGTATCGACCACATCAGTTAAGTTGGGCATGAACATATCGCCGCGGCCCGTGTGCTGCAGATACAGTATATTTCCGAGCCACCCGGACCCGCTAGCATTTGCTAGTGATCCGGATGAAGTATCTATGACGTCAAATCCGGCATCATTATATGTGGGTCCAAGTATGCCAGCAGAGGACGATGTGACTAGTTCGAAGTCCCAATCTAAAAGACGCGTATTGATACGAGGAACGTAATTCTGAACGCTGTCGTCGCTCCCAGTACCTTGCACCATAAAAGCCTGCCTATACGGATGGAGGCGCCCGAAACTGGTTGGGTCTTTCGCGTGGGCAAGGATCTCGTCATTACCGAGTACATCCAACCAAGCTCTGGCGGAGGAGATCTTCACGTCTGACTTTTGTAGCATAGATCCGGTAAAGTTTTGTCTGTTCGCACCAACATAGAACCGCTTATGCGATCGCATGAAAGCTTTTCCTTCCTCAGATGTCATTGTTCCAGTCAGGTAGAACTCGTGCTGTTTCTCTCCAAGTTCTATATTTACGCCATAAAATTCTACTTTGTAATCGTCATCACAGCTACCCGAAACCATGCACGATTGTGGGTAGGAAGTGGGAGCGATCTTGACGGCAAAGTTCCATCGTTTCGCTGAGTATACTCCCGGAACTGCAGAAGACGTCAACTCAGGGAGTGGTCCTTCGGTCGACGCATCGACCTGAGAACTTGTTAGCATAAAGCTGACTTCTCCCATCGATGGATCGCTCTGAGTGTTTTGCTTTATAGCGAGTACTTGAAAGTTGGCGCTGTCGCTAGTCGCCCACTGTGGGGTATCACCATTAGCGACAGGAGTGTGGGCTCCATATACTGACGCTGTCATGATAGTTGGGCCAATCAGAACGCCATTTCTCGTAACACTATCATAGCCCTGCGGAAATATTACATCTGCTTCGAATGTCATCCCAAACCCGTCTTGCAGGTACTCAGAACCACTCAGGTATGGGGTTGAGTTCGGATTGCCACTAGCTGTCTGCTGGTAGCATACCGCGTTGGAATTATCTGCAGTATGGAAATTAAGATACTTTTTTCTGGACGTTTTGTTCCTGAGATTTTCGGATATTTCGTATTCTACGCCGTCCGCATATATTTTGAGATCTATTACTTCTTCATCGACACCAAAGCATCTAATAAGGTTTCTAAAAGCGCGCTCAGTACCTTTAGATTTATAAATGTGGATCAGGTTGTTATAAACGTTCTCATAAATCCTACTCTTAACATTAAAAAGATCATCAGCAAACAGTTTATTATCGCCACGAGCCAAGAGGTCTTCGATAATCGTCGCCTCTACAAACATCTCTGGAGCCGTTAACCCTAGGGATTCCAGCAATTCCCTCATGAATGGATATGGCTTATCCTCAGGAGAGGTATATGTCTTATTATCTTTGATGCTTGATAATTCTTTAATCTGCAAGTAAGCACTATCAAAGTAGGTGGACATTACCTGAACTAGCTTTTTAAGGGCACCGTTATCGCCATCTTCTTCTTGAATCCAAGTAGGGAGAGAACGGTATATACTAGAGATATTCTCATAGTCATAAACCGACCCGGAGTTCATCAAATTAGTTTTTAGGGTAACGACGTCCGGGTTGTTTTTTCTAACAATCGGATCCTCGAACTCTATGAATGAGGCACTGGCTTCAATGATCGCTGAGCCGGTGTTTCGAGAGCCGGCTGCATACCCAATAAAGGTACCATTTGTGATGCGTCCTGAATAATCTAAAATTATCTTGTCAGTGGCTGTATCAGTGGTGATGCCTTCGTTAAACTTATAGTAAACTCCAATCTTATTTGATGCATCCTCTTTGTTTACACCACCCTCGACCTGATCAAGCCAATTGAGTCCTATTTCTTTTGCATTTCGCGCTGTCTTCCAATACCTGAACTCGTCTACTGATCCGGAGAGTTTATACCAGCCTATGGAGCCCGTGGAGACACCAGGCGTGACATAATAACCGTCTGCGGCGCCTCCGATGGTAGATCGTAGGGCGCCAGTGATCTCATTAATGGCTTGCCCAGCCTCTTGAACTGTATTAGCCAGCGTGCCGTTCTCATATACCTTGTATATTAGATCAGCTCCGTCAGACCCAGTATTTTGGAGGACAACTGCATAGTGATTCCAGGACCCAGTGTTTGTCAGCGTAAGTCCATCAGAAATTGTATATAGCTTTGTCTGCTGACTAACGCTCCCTGATTGCAGCAGCGCATTAAATCCACTATTGCCAGCGACTTCATCATTGTAGTAATAAAGTTGAAAGCGCCCAGGACCTGCGAACCCATCGGATCCGGAAACTTGATCATTTGATAGATCAAAAATAACTTGTCTGTCAGTTGTTGTACTTGGGTCTAAATCGCCAAACTTAATCCAGAATTCAACGGTCGCGCCTGATCCCGAAAGATCGAACTTAAGATTTGATTCTCGAAGGCTTCCAGTGTCCCAGACGTTAGAACCGCTGTAGGTTGTAGAGATTGGTTTCCCAATCATCCCTGCTGAGGCTGTGTTTGGGCCACCGTAAAAATGAATATATTCTTTTGTGGTTGGGTTACCCCACTGTTCGCTATCAATTGCGTAACCGCCAGAAGCAAATGTTACGTAGCCGGTTGAACGTGGGTATTCGCCATCATATAAGTGAATTTCTAAAAATGATGAACTATTTTGCCATTGCAGCTTTTCGTAGGCAGATCCATCATAGGGGTAAAGATTGGTGATGCGATCAACAGCGTCTTCGTAATACCTTTCAGCTAAGCCAAACTTTATAAAGTTCGAGGCAGACGCAAAGTCAATGTGTGGTACAAACCTTCTTTTCTTATTGACATACTCTGCAACGTACTTGTCAGTAACCGAGTTTGTTTCGTCGGCAATCTCAGAGATACTCTTGTTGTCAAGAGTCGCACGGTTGCCGCCCTTTTTAAATAAGTTTTTTAAACTGTCGCTCATTTTTCGACTCTAAATTTAAACTCTTTCTCTCCCTCAACATATTTGTTACTCAAGTAATAAATAAATCTTAGAGTGTAAGAGTATCCCGGTTCTAAAGCATCGACATCTATATCGAAATAACTACCGGTGGTATCTAGAGATAGTTTTGTGCAGTCATCGCTGCCGGTGCCGTAAGCAAAGATAGGATATTGATCGTAAGTCCTATAAAGACTATAATAAACAGTCTCAACAGGATAGTTTTCAATCTGCGTCGTGGCTTTTGTGTAGATATTTGGACTCCAGTCTTTTTGTCTTGTGTAGAGCCTGAATCTTGTAGTTTTCTCATCAACGTGATAAACGGCTTTAAGGTTTGTCACCTTCTCTACTAACTCATAATTTAAATTATAGTTTGAAGAACCAAAAGTTTTAGGCGTAATAGAAGCTGTGTGGAACTCGGTCCCTGCATCATCGTGCCAGATATCAAATAGCCTAGTTAGTGGAGTTGCGGCGGCCGTTGCGGCAAATGTGGCAGAATATATACCTGTTGATACATATCCTCCAGTGATATTAAGATCATTGGCTGCAGCAACATCACCCCCCACGCTTAACTCAAGTTTAGAGTCCGCAGGCGCGCTATTATCATCGGATCCAGAATAGAGGCTTACATAAATGGCGCCCTGATCAGGTCCTGGGATGTCCGCTAGTTGCCCTCTGATTACATTATAGAGATAGAGTGTATTCAAGTTATCGGCCGCTGGGGCTATCGAACTACTGTAATAGAAGTTCCCTCTGTCGTCTATTTTTGAAGAGTTCCAGCGAGCCTCGATGAAGGGACGTTTAAAGAAGTATTGTGAAGAGCGCGCAAAGAACTTCTTTGTGTATTGAGTGGTGCCGCCAGTTTCCATGCTTGAAGTGAGGCGCACAACAATTCCGTAATCGTCTATGCCAGAATCTCCACTGCCCTTGATCCAGTCCTCAACAAGTGGTGTGATGTCTAGTTCGATATCCTCGGTACCGTTCTCCATCGCAATATCGAAGACGTTCTCATTCTTGTTCTGATCCAAGAAGTCGCCTCCGGGGTCGGTCCAAATGCTTCCAGAACCAGCATTGATCCAGTTAGAACCAGCTTGATCATATGTGAGATCACTATAGTTCTCCATATCTAAGCCATAGCCTTCCTCCCAGGAACTCGACACGGGCATAACGGACAAAGTAATATCTCGTGGAATCGTGGAGGCGTGAGGAGCATTAAACATCCGGAGATAGAAAGAGACACTCCCGCTGGCGGGAACGTCGCCGTTTGTTCGGTCAGTAGAAATATCCGAGACCGGGAAGCTGATCAGTACCCGAGATAGCTCTTGAGAAGTTGAGGACTCCTGTCCAAAAATATGAAACACCTCTAGAATATCAGCACGACCCATGTTGGACCCGGTGCCCTTTGTGACTAGGTTTGTTTCGTATGCATTCGTTACGGTATTGTCAGCGTCTGCTATATAGCGCTTGATAGCCATTACCTAAACGTTCCCTTAATGTCAATTTTAGGATATTTGATCTCCCATATGAAATCAATCGGCATCTCTATAATTCTTCCGTCAATCGTCATGTGGTCATCTATAACAAAAACAGAGCTTGAGTAGTTACCGCCCGACATAATTTTGATGTTGACATCGGTTACATCGACCACTCCCTCAGAATCATTTATCACGTTGTAGATGTCAGAGATGAAAAAGGACTGCCCCATATTCGGAATAGTATCAAAATAATCTTCTAAAGATGCCTGAACATCGTTCATGGCGTCTACCCTGTTGGCTCCGTAATCAAGGATCGCATTAAACTCGATTCCAAAGTTTACTATTCTCGCGTCTAGTATATCCATGGTATCATTGATCATTTTAACACTAGTAAGCCACTTCTTTAAATTTTGTTTCAGTGTAGCATTCGAAGGTGTTAGGCGACCTGCCCTATTCTCAGATATAACATATAAATTCAAGTTTCGCTTAAATGAATCCTTATCCTGCACAATGTTGCATCTCTTTACCGCACCAAAGTCGCCTGGCATGTTGTATACCATCGTGATGTAATCCTGCTTGGTGACTGCACGATTCTGTGTTGCAAACGCAGCGTATGCTTTTCTCTTGATCTCCTCCGCTGTCGGATAAGAAACGCTCCCCACAATAGAGCTTTCGTTGTTAACTTCTAGAGATGATATGACTTGATTTGCAGTGGCAAGATTCAGGGTGGCAAGATTATCAAATCTCGCAACTGGGCCCACAATATTGTTAAGGGCTCCTGCTGCGGCGTTCATGTTTGACTCACTATTCGTCCTGTATTTAATTGTCAACGTTGTATCGGATGGACCCACTCCAAGCTTATCTGTTTGAAGAAGTCGATTTGGATCTATGATTTTGTCTGTAAAGTAATCTCTACCAATAACCTTCAAAACAACTTGGCTGGGGTCGGCAATAGATCTGGTGTCAAGCTCAGAGTCTGAACCAAAACCAAACTGAAGTACGACCTGTGTGCGGTCCTTTTCTACTATAAATCGGCGAGGCACTGGCACAGCAGTAAGGACCGAGTTAACGTCATCTTTGTCAGAGTTCCGATTTCTTGTAGGTTTATATACAACATCTTGTGATAGATAATCCACTTCGTAGTATACGTTGCCCTCCGAATCTTTTACTGATAAGATTTCAGTTATGTCGTCGCCGCTCAAATTGATTTTTCTAAACTTTTCGAAACTTCCAACAATGACTTCTTCGGTCAAGATATCTCCAGAAATTACTTGCCCGTAAGCCTTAACAGCAAAAAAGCTCGTATTACCAGTGGTTGGATCCTGGCGTGCAGATACGGGGTCGATGCCGCCGAGTTGCCCGAAGACCACGTCCTCGTTTAAGATATAGCCTCTACCATCAGCGGTTGACACTGTTGTGCCACGCTCAAGGACGGGCATGTATCGTGTATCAGGAGCCAGCGTAATCGGGTCGGCGGGGATGAGAGCATAAAAAGCTGCAGTTCCAAAAGCACTAGGGGTTAAGTCCAGCTTGTATCCCAACTGTCTCGACAGTTTAATAACGTTGTCATATTCGATTGCAGTAGGAAGAAAGGACTCGTTCGCCTGATAATCGAGATAGAATGAAAGCATATCGCCCACATAGGCTACTGTATCAAGCATCAAAGAGCCGAAGCCCGCATCACTAAAATCCCTGAACGTGTCAGGATAATAGCGTTTTGCATAATCTACTAAATCTGATTTGATGGAGTCAAAATCCCTACTTGTGTATTTAATTGCTACTTTTTTCTTTGGCATTCAATAAGTTCTCTAGTTTATATTTCTGTAACAGTACTGCTTCTTAAGGCAGTGCTGACGCTTATACTGTCTGCTACACCAATCGATGGTACCTTATATTGAATTGAAACATGTATTATATTGGATTCCTCTACATCTGCAATATCAATATACTGAATTTCCACATAGGGCATGTATTTTGCTACCTGTTGTGAGATCGCAATTTGTAAGTTCTCATGGACCTCAAGAACATTTTGTGAAAACAGGTAGTTTCGTAAGCCGACGCCGAAGACCGGATCCATCATGCGTTCGCCGGGACTGGTTAACACAATATTTTTTAAATTTTGTGTTATTAAGTCTGCATACGTCTTGATTAAAGTATATCCTTCTTCAGGGGTACGCTCTATCGGCAATCGTGGAGTAAGTCCTGGCATTTTTATCCTACACTAATTATGAACTTGGACGGAAAACTAGCAAAGTTTTATCTATAGTATCCAATTTCAGCTATCGTCCGGTTCAGCTGGAGGGTTGGCACTGAGAGCCCAGGCCGACAGTGGGGATTGCTCGGACTTGTCGTCGTTGGCTGCTAGTGCTATTGCCTGCTGGTCGCGGACGGCTTCTTGATGTTGTGCCTTAGCAACCTCCAGTGCCTCCTTTGTTGTGTAAGTCTGCTCTTCGAATTCCTCTGGGATCTTTAGGAGGTGTTCCCCCTCTGTGTTCTTAACTACCGTGTACTGAGGCACATTCAAACACTCTGGAGAAAGTCCGCCGGTCTTGCATGCTGCGGGGGAGTCAGATGATGGAAGTTGTGGGAACGGAGGTAATGTTAGACAGTCCCACTCCTTTTTGATTGTTCTACCAAAGCCACCAAAATCTCCCTCAGTGGGTATTAGCGGACAAAGCACTAGCTTGAACAGCCCAAACGGATCTATCGCAGATCCTAAGATGTTAATGGCCGCCATGAGGATTGAGGCAAAGAAATCAAATGTGAGTTGGGCGATATCGATGCCCATATCTTCCATAATTGAATCCCAATCAAGTCCCCTTAGTGATGCCATAATATCTGCGTCTTCGTACTCCTTACACTGGTTGATGGGATCATCGTTAATCAACACGTAGAACAAATTCCTTAATCCTCTTTTAACCGCCGTGTAAGAACTATTGGTTTCTCTATAGTTTTGAGAAACATCAAGATTAACGTTAATAAATGCATCTGCGAACAGTCTGTCTGTTGGAAAAACGTAGTCAAATAGAAACTTAAACTCTTGATCGCTCTCCAGGTCACTTCTTAAGCTCGCGACTTGATCATCCGTGATGGTGGTCACACCATCAAAGGTATCACCGCTGCTATCAATCAAGTCAAGTTCCTTTTCCATAAGTGGTAAAGAAATTATTTGACGGCGACTCAGCGGCGCTCGGGACGATGGTTGAACCAACTGTAACAAACGGCCCGCCTTTTCATCTCTAGAAAATTCTGGGGTCATCATCATTGTGACTCGTGGATCAGCGAAAGGAGAGGTGTTAACAGCGGGTCCATCGTAAAGAGGCACATATACCAATCTCACCCCGAGTGAGAGACTTTGAAAAAAGTCTGATGGCCGGTTTGTTGAGAAGAGGTCGCGTTGCCCTTCCCAAAATGTGTTCCAATCCTGAATGTTTACGACATTCGTCAAATCCGGCTTGGAGATCAGTTGGTATGTGCCGGCGGAGTCACTGTTAAAGGCTACTTGGAGAGTTTCTTCATTATCATCAACTAGGGGGGGACGCCGATTGACCAACAAGTCGGTTATTGCATTATTATTTTGTGGCATTTCACCTTGAGGCTTGTCAATTACCCGTATATATTTTTCAAAGTAAAACTTGCCGCCATCTTTACCCACATATTTCTCGTTGGCGGCGTCTCCAGTAAAAAATATATAATTTGAAGCACAGTTTAGAGTATCCGGACTCATAAGGAAGAAATCTAAAGGCTTCTTTTTATCTGCACGACGTACGCGCTCCCACGCGGGGGGCGGTGCGACCCCTAGATCCTCCATCTTTTTAAGGTGGTCCTTAATGATATACTCAAACTCGTCGTTCAGAGAAACGATCTGTTCCTTTATAAAGAATACCAACATATCGTCTTGTGAGCTTATCTCGATAGGGCGTTCTGTGATGGGGTCACGACCCACAAGCTCCTCGTTTTTTACTTTTCTCTCCCTCATGATACTGCTGGCAATTTCCATGAAGTCACAATAAAATCCTGGATCTTGACTAAGCTCTGCCTTGAATTTTTGTGCGATATGGAGGGGGACCAAGTTAGATCGACAAATATCAATAAGACTATATTGCACCGAGAATGGATATATCTTCATAAAGAATTGGAGTGTATACGCTCTCATGTAAAGGTATATAACCCCTAGAAGCGCAGCTTTAGCTAATTGTGGTATATTCTTGCCCTCTAACGGCGATCCTTCGGGATCACACACAGGCGTTTCTTGGAAGGCATCCTTTACCAACTTTTTTAGAGCGCGTAGACTAGTAAGGTCCCCATGCGGTGCGGTGGCGGGGATTTCCATAAAATCGATTGGCTTGCCTGGGGCTGCGGGGGTGCCCTCGGGGAGAGGTCGTTCCACAAAACCCTTTGATCTCCACATTCTCTCCTGACGCTGAGGGGTGAACTCAATCTCCGTAAGATCGGTGGGTTCTTGAATTGGTCCATCTGGTGCAGTGGACACCACGTCGGCAGTGTAAAGCATGCACTGCATCATATAAGATTTTTTAACCGTCTCGCTAAAAGTGGAAATGGCGGCTAATTGGGAGTCTTCCGAAACACCTTCTATGATCATTTCATCAAGAGACACTCCTAGGCGCCGTTGGAAATACAGATCGATCTTTTCTAAAAACATCTCGCTCTTCTCTTGTCCGATCCTTGGATCCGCCTCGCCGTTTTCAACGATATCATAATAGTTAACATCATATTCTTCAGCGTTAGTGAGTGAATCACCAACGACAATGCCGTCCCCGGTGCGCACCTGTTGCGTCACTTTAGAGGTATTACCGTACACGGCCCGAAATTCATCCCGATCATTGGCATCGGTGTCGACTTCGTCAATAAGAACGAACTTAAGTTCCATCTCAAACTTCAGCTCAGAGCCTGTATTTTTGTCAAATTTATATTCGCTCGACTTACCATAGGCGAACTGGTTGAACTGCTTAGATAACTGCTTCTCAACAACTTCCGTGGCAGGATAAGATAGCGTGCGCTCTCTCGTGGGGATTTTTGTAATCTGACGCGAATTCCATCGATGGGAGTCCCACACCTCGTGGTTGGGTCCCGGGACAGACCCCCTCAGGGTCCCAACAGTACCATCAGCAACATCGAGAGTTGCATTTCCTATTTGATTCATCACTTCCGAAAGAGGAGGTAATTCGCCCGGGAGTTCGCTTTCATACTCTATTTCAAAACCCTTAAACGTATTATCTGCATAAGGGGGTGCGCCGGGGGATCCCTCTAGAAATACCACATCGGGGATTTGGGGAAGATTCGTATCGTCGGTCCCTAGATAATGAGAATTTAAATATCTTTTGCGCCAGTGTCCTATCGACGGGTGGACGCCATTAACAATATCTGCCTGAGCCAACGGAAATACGGGGGATATAAAGCGCACGAAACCCGGGGAAGATTTTATTGCCGTCAGGATTTCTGATATTGCTATCTTTTCGGCTATGAAGTGAGCATTTGTCCCGGGATCGATACCAAAGGTGTCGGATAAGGCGGTGTCGATTTCTACTACACGGGACAAATCCTTTTCAGTTAATTCCGCTTCTCTAACTGTCGGTTTGTTGGACAATTTGATCGTGTTCTTATAAGACGAGGGTATGTTCGAATCAAAGCCCTGTTTGATGTTGGCATAAAACACATCGATCGCTACCTTGTTTGAAGCCTCAACAACCGGAAGAGCCTTCCAATTTACAATGGGAGGCTTTGGTGGGGTCGCTGATGCAGGATCTGAGGGCGGTGGATTGCACGGTGGTTCTATTAAGTTGTCTATAATCTGGTTTTGATCACCAGAAGCTAATTTCAGATACTGTTGAAGTTGTGCGTCCAAATCCTGCTTAAGATCCTGATAATCCTTTTGGTTTCTCTGCCCTAGATTACCGGTGGGAGGGATGTCACATGTGTCGTCTATTATGTCCTCGTCGAAAGACAGTAGCGAAGCACAGAACCCTGGGCTCACCAGCGATCCTAAGCGCATGAAAATCTGTCGTGTAGTCTCCACATCCAGGAAAACGTCGCGAAGCTCTGGGTGGCGTCTAGCGGTCTTAAGTGTACTTTTGAGTGTGGCGGCGGAAGCGACGCCATTAAGCAAGTTACACAATGTGCCGGGCGATACTTTAGAGGTTATCTCGTCTAATAGTATTTGTAGGCGCGCGGCGGTGTTATCGCTTGATACGGATAACTCAAACGGTGGCGTGAATTTGGGTAATGCACCTTGTCCCGTGTTGCCGCCGGGTCCGAATAAACCATCTAGGAGTCCCTGTAACTCTGCTGCGGAGAGCGGCACCTTTGGTGCGTCCCCCACTTGCTGGCCAGCCTTGACCATGTCTCGTAAATCCTGACATATTCTAAGGATTGTTTTGAGAAGCATCTGGACTAGACCAACCATCGCCTTCTCAAGAGCCTCCTTGAGTGCTTCTTTCATCGCCTCACCAATCGCATCTAGTAAACCGCCGGTGGCGATTGGTTGTACGGTGGGAAAACTAATCTTGGGAGGGTTAGGCATCGTAATACTGAAGCTAAGATCATTGAAGCCAATATCAGTTACAATGTCCATCAACTGGCTTAAGTAGCTTGCTAAGTTTTCACAAATTGATTCTAATTCAAACTTCTCACCTAGTTCCTCGATGAATAACGCTGCGTCTTCGGAAAAATCTACAAATGACGCCCGCTTCGTCGTCTGGGCATCTAGCTCGGCTAGCCCTTGTTTGGCGCCGGCGGCGCTTTCAAAGGCTTTTTCCAAATCCTCAGCGCTCATGAACATATAAGAGCTATCTATTTTGGCCAAAGAACCGTAATAGGTTTCACGACGACGTTGACGAACTGGCTCTAGAGCGG
>Ga0080013_1003298_pt1 | contig 17288 bp, 14 predicted proteins | sample ETNvirenome_6_85_FD_69236 | JGI IMG/M metagenome (GOLD analysis project Ga0080013, IMG submission 69236) | Marine viral communities from the Pacific Ocean - ETNP_6_85 (SPADES assembly) (version 2) | ecosystem: Environmental > Aquatic > Marine > Oceanic | place: Pacific Ocean | collected 2013-06-19 | reverse complement strand
TAGAGTTGGTAAACCTATTGATGATTTATTAGAAAAACATAAATTGCGACTTGATTGGGATAAAAAAGTTAAAATGCCAGATAAACATTCTGTTCAAATGTTTGTTAAAAGGCTTTAATCACAGAAATATTAAAATGAAATTGACTAAATCAAAATTACGAGAAATGATACGAGAAGAACTTCAGAAGTTGAATGAATTTCAAGCTGGTGATCGTGTTAAAGAAATGATTGAAGATGGAATACATGCAATGGACGATGGGTTTAAATCTCTTAGAGCTGGGATGTTGAAAGCTTGGGAATCTGATATACATGATAGAAGTAAAATTAATAAAGAATTAAAAAACATGAATAAAGAGTTTGATAAAATAGTAAAGCTAATAGTAAAGGGACTATATTAATGAAACTAACCAAATCAAAATTACGAGAAATGATACGAGAAGAACTATTAAAAGAAGGATCTGGTGATACAAAAATTTCCACTAAATCTGAAATGAAAAAGGCATTAATGTCTGCATTTACAGATATATCAAAAGGTAAGATGCCACCAAGTATTTACAGAGGTGATACTGGAGAATATTTAACTGATACTGAAACAAATAAAAGATATGAAATTTGGGTTGATAATATTAAAGACGCACTTAGAGAGTTAAAGTAATGAAAATAACTAAGTCACAGTTAAGAGAAATGATTAAAGAAGTAATACAGGAAGCAGGAATGTTTACAGATTATCATCAACTCAATCGGGCATATATGGATAAATTTATAAAGAATTATAAGAAATTAAATAGAAAGAATGTAGTGAAGAAGAAAGGAGACGATATTTATGGTTTCAGAAAGGGTGAGAGAGAAGCACATTGGAAGTATGATGATGATTATAAACTACACTATGATATAGAGAAAGTAAAAGCATTAGGTTTGATTAATAATTTTAATAGTGCAAAGAAAAATCATCCTTGGGGTTAATGGTGAAAATAACTAAAGAACAATTAGAAAATTTTATAAGAGAAACCTGACCAGATAATGAAAAACTTCAGGATGAAGATTATAATGAGAATACGATGAAACTAACTAAATCAAAACTACGAGAAATGATTAGAGAAGAATTATTAAATGAATATACAACTGTTAATTGGAGTTCACCAGAGGCTAAAACTCAAGTAAATAATGATTTAAGATTAATGTCTAAATTATTAGGAAAAGCGTCACATGGTGTTATTAAAATAATGATGAATGGTGTAAAAGATGGTAAATATGATGCTATGGATTTATCTAAAGGTATACAAAGTGGTGATGTTAAAGTAACACATATTGGAGAAAGAGATTTTTTAGGATCATTATGGTCAAAAATTAGAGAAAAATTTAGAAAGTACACAAAGAGTGGAAAATTAAGGTAACTTATATTTATAAGTATATAAATCAGGAGATGATAAAATGAAAGTATCTGAGTTTAGAAAAGTAATTAGGGAAGAAATTAAAAAGATTAAAGGTAAAAAGAAACCTTTAAATGAATCTTTTGACATGCTAGGTGGTGTTGTAACTAAACCTGCATTTAATTCTGTATATACACCAAGTAAAAAGACGCCTGATAAGTCTTGGGATAGAAATTTTGGTCAGCCATTACCTACATTAGAAACTTCTACTAAAAGACATCAAACAAAAAAGATGCCTAAACTAAGTTCGTTAGTTGAAGATAACTGGACTGGAACTGAAAGTACACCCAAAGTTGATATTTCTGGATTTTTAAATGAAGTTGGTAAATTTAATGAATATGGAGGTAATATTTACCGTAAAGGTAATTTAAAAGATATTGCAGAACGATTAGCAAAAGTAGCAGAAGCTGCAAGAGCACACACTTTACAAGAAACAGAAGATTGGTTTGATAAAGTATCAGTAACTAGAAATATGAAAGAATTGCATGGTTTATCAGGCGGATTTTCTAAATGTGCTACTGAAGCTCAGTCATTACAAGAAAGAATGGAAACTCTTTATGAAGATATGGGAAATATTTTAAATAGATATTATAATATTAAAGAGATCAATGAAGGCAAAAAAGGTACTATAAAAGAATGGGTAACTCGTTCAACATTACACGAAGAGAGTTATCAAGAATTTTTTCAAAAAGCATTAGATAAATATGGAGTTGAATCTCCATCTAAGTTAGATCAAGATAAAAAAGTAGAATTTTATGATTATATTGATAAAAATTGGGATGCTAAAGAAGAAACAGACTAAGAGGTTTATATGATAGAAGTAAAGGTTTTTAATAATAACATAGAGTTTGCATTAAAAAAGTTAAAAAGAAAAGTAAAAGATTCAAGGTTATTTATCGAATTGAGAGAAAAAGAGTTTTATCACAAAAAATCAGATATAAGGAGAGAACTTATATCAAAAGCAAAACTTAGAACTAAATATCAGAATATAGAGACTAAAGAGTTATATTAAATGTGATGTATATCACATAATCTAAAGTTTTTAAAAATAAACACGCAAATTTTCCATTTTTCTCCCTCTGATCAGTATAGGGACGAAATTTATGGAAAACTTTCAAAAAATAATAGAATTAGCAACAGCACATGAAATAGCAACAGATATGGATTTAAATGTTGCTGCCGAGTTGCTAGACAGCATAGACGAAAAGATGAAGGAGCGGGTTATGACGAAAACTCAAAAAACAAAAAAATCATATAATATACCAAGAAAACTTTTAATCACAACACCATTCATATTTGCATCAGCATTGGTTTTATTTTTATTACCAGATAAAACGGAATCAATTACTGAAATTGAACCAAGAGCAGAATGGGTTATTACAGAACAAATAAGTGAATATGAACTTGGTATGAATACAGTTGAATATTTTGAAGATATGATGCCAAGAGTTTATGATGAAGAAATACAATCAAGGGTTGATGATATTAAAGATGAATTAGTTAGTGTAGTATCATTGAGGGATGGTGTAGATGAGATTGAAGTTGTTATTGTTGAATCAGATGAGGTTGGTGCTTGGGCACTTCCTGGTGGATTTGTTATTTTAACCAATTCATTTTATAGATTATGTAAAACAGATGATGAGTTAGCATCAATATTAGGACACGAAATTGCACATATAGTTCACGGTCATGTAAATAATCCAATGGAAGAAAGTTTACAAGACCAATATACAGAAGCAATTAATAAACTTGGATTAGAAGTTGGTATGTCATTTACAGAGGAATATTCTAATGTATCTGCAGAGAAGATGGTAAATATGGTTACTAAACAGAAAGAACTTGATGCAGATAAATTTGGAATACTCTATACTACATTAGCTGGATATGATGTAAACGCATCTCTTGATATTATAGATAAGGCAGTAGAAGAAGGTGAGGGTAGACATCATCCATCAAAGAAAGTTAGGATGGAAAAACTGAATGAAAGAATTGGAGAGTTTATTAATTCAGCAGATTACTTTCATGCAGGAGTTAAATATTTTAAAGAGGGTAATTTAGATTATGCTAATAAAGCCTTCCGTTCATTTTTACAAGTATTTCCAAGTAGAGAAGTATATAATAATCTTGGGGCTATTTGGTATCTGAAAGCATATTGGAGATTACCTACATCAAAAATTACAACGGCAAAAACTATTCAGATTGATACTGAAACACTTATTAGTAATATAGTATTGCGTGGTGGTGGATGGGAAGAAAAATATAATAGGTATTTAAGAAAGGCGGAAAAGAGATTTAAGGAGGCAGTAGTAAGAGATTCAGAATATGCTATTGGACATTTTAATTTGGCGTGTGTATATGATGATATGGGGAATTATACTTTTTCAAAGTATCATTTAGATAAAGCAAAAGAATATGGGTTTAATGAGTCTGAATATAAAAATACACTATCATCAATTTTAATCCACGAAAATAAATTAGGTGAAGCAGAACAAATATTAAATACTATACCAGATGTACCAGAGTCGTTTTTTAATCTTGGTATAATTTCGTTAAAAAGGAATGACGAAGTAAAGGCAAAAGAATTCTTTAATGAATACGAAAATCGAGCAGAAGATTCTAAAGAGATGTATATAGAATATGCTCAGAATTTCGATAACTACAATAATAACACAGGAGAATAAGATGAAGTTAAATAAAAAGTACTTGACAATTGGAGTAATTGTTGTTGCTTTGACATGGGCGATTGGAACTGTTAATGGTCAAACAAATACTGGTGTAATATCAGAAGAAGATGTAGATTTACTTCTAGATGATACAGCAGTAGAAATAGAATGGGAAGAGGCCCCGATTGCAGTTGCAGCTGGTTTCAAAGATGCTTCTTCGTTGGGTAAAAAGAGTAGTAAGTCTACTACTAATATCAGTAGGTCTGATAAGAAGAGGGTTGCGAAACTTTTCGGTTTCAAAGATGCCTCTTCTATTCAAAAGGATAAGAGAGAAGTAATCACAATTAGTAAAACTGATCACAAACATATTGCAAAAATGTTTGGGTTTAAAGCTATAACTACTTCAGATGAGTATGCTAGTGGTAAAGTTAAACTATCATTGGATGAGAAACAAAAGAAGTTGATTGCTAAAGCTTTTGGATTCAAAGATGCTGCTTCACTCAAAGGTGAAAAGAAAAAGGTTAGATTCACAAAATCAGAGAAAAATGAAATTAAAAAGGCTCTGAGATTAAGATAAAAAATTCGGTAATAGAAACGTATTTAGAACATGGAGTTCTGAATTTCGATAATTAGTAATTAAACATAGGAGAATACAATGAAATTAACCGTAATAGTAATAGGTCTTTTACTTCTTTTTGGTATTGATACTGTTTCATATGCACAAACTTCAAGCAAGGGCAAGAAACAAACTTCAATCTCACGATCAAAGAAAGAGAGCAAAAAGAGTAAGTCAAAGAAGTTAGTGAGTTCGGCACGAGTCGTCACTAAGGAAACAGTAAAAGATTCTAAAAAAGAAGTTAGAGCCGAGTCTGAAGATAAGAAAGAAAAACCTTTAAAGGATAAGAAACTATCATCTTCAAAAAGGCAAGTAACATCTACAACAAAAGTTGTAAAAAAAGGTAAAATTGTTAAGTCAAGAGTTAGTACTAAAGAAAAAGTTACTAAAAAACCTGAATAATAATACTTTTTATAGTAATAGTGAAAAAAAGTGGTTAATAACTAACCACTTTTTTTTATGCCTTATATTTATATATGTAAATATATCACCAATTCTATGTGATATAATCAAATGCAAACCGCATTAAAGTTCCCAATAACTTTATTTAATCCAATCAAACTATGTGCTATATATTTAGCACGGGAGATATTATAATGGATAATTTACTAAAAGAGGCTATTGCTGACGCAAAAGCCGTTAGAGAGACCGCTTTACAAAATGCTAAGATGGCACTTGAAGAAGCTTTCACTCCTAAGATTCAATCTATGCTTTCTCAAAAGATTCAAAGTGAAATTGAGGGAGAAGAGGAATTTGAGGAAGATGATGAAATTCCTGGTGATGAGGAAGAACCCATTGTCGCACAAGATGAAATTCCTGGCGATGAGGAAGAACCCATTGTCGCACAAGATGAAGTTCCTGGTGATGAAGAGGAGTTTGAAGAGCCTATTGTCGCACAAGATGAAGTTCCTGGTGATGAAGACGAAGCAGTTCCATATGAAGATGAAAACGAAGTCATTGAAATCAATGGTGTAAAATATGCACCGATTGTTTCTGAGGAGGATGAGGAAGATGAAGAAGAACTTCCAGTTGAACAGGATGAACCTGAGGAAGATGAACTTGATTTAGAATCAATTCTACGTGAATTGGAAACAGACGAAGACGATGATTCTGTTGATGAGAATTATGAAGAGCAAGCAGTTGGTGATGGACTATCTTCGGATGAAGTAGAAACTGCAGATCAAGCTGATTTGGCAGAGAATGATGTTTCTTCTGATATTGGTGACGCTGATAACAAAGTGAATGCTAAAGCTGCTGACACTTCTGCAACTGGAGCACAAGGTCCAGAAGGAGAAGGTTCTGATGTAGCTAGTGGTAAAGAGAATGAGGAAGATGAAGTAGTTGACGATCTTACAGAAGAACTCGACCTTGAAGAAATTCTCACAGCACTGAATGAAGAAGATGATGAAGAAGATGAAAAAGTGGAAACTGAAAGTCTTAAAACAGAGCTCGCAGAGCATCGAAAAGTGGTAAAATATTTACGGTCAAAGTTGACTGAAGTTAATCTATTGAATGCTAAACTTTTATTTACTAATAAATTGTTTAGATCATTTCCAATGAATAATGTAGATAAACTTCGTGTTGTTGAAACTTTTGATCGGGCAGTGAGTTTACGAGAGGTTAAGTTGGTGTATTCTACATTAGCTGAATCTTTTGGAGGCACTGTTAAAACTAAAATTAAAGAAAATAAAGGCTCGGCTTCTAAAGCTGTTGGTTCAACCAAACCTAAAACTAAGAAAATTCTTAAAGAAGGTTCGGATTTGAAAAATAGATTTCAGAAGTTGGCTGGCATTTTATAACATTGGAGAATTAAAATGAGACAAAAAAACCTAAATTCAATTGAAAAATTGATGGATGGCTATAATCCACATAAGCAAGTACTTGAACAGACTCGTGGATTAGTACAAAAGTGGGAGCCGACCGGACTATTAGAAGGTCTGAACGGCGAAAGTAAAGTTCATGGAATGGCAGTATTGCTTGAAAATCAGGCACGTCAGTTAATTGATGAAGCATCAAAAACTGGTGGGGCTAATAATGAAGAGTGGTCTGGTGTTGCATTACCATTAGTTCGTAAGATTTTTGGTGAGTTAGCTGCACAGGATTTCGTATCCGTTCAGCCGATGAATTTACCATCAGGACTTATTTTCTATCTTGATTTTACATATGGAGATACAAAAGGTGGTGTTACTGCAGGTGAACAGATATTTGGTGTAACTTCAGGTAGTGGAGATCCAACAGCTGGTCTTTATGGAGCAGGAAAGTATGGATATTCAGCAAAATCAGCATCTATAACAGCGATAGCAGGTGGTGACAGTAGATATACTGCTTCTACTTTTGATACTGATTTTGAACCAACTTTAGCATCATCTACTTTGTGGAAACAAACTGTACCATTGGGTGCATCAGGTTCAAACATTGATTGGGACGGAATTCGTTCTTTCACTATTTCAGGTGATAGTATATCTGCTTATTATCCTGCATATACAACGAGAACTAATTCGGCTGGTACTGCATCTATTGATGGTGAATATGCATCATTTATTGTGGCTGGTGATTCATCTGCGTCATTTACTGGAGCTGTAGCATATTACAAACAACCAACTGCTACTGCACGTGGTGATTTTGAAGATACGCCTGCTGAACCTACACCAACTGATTTACCGATTCCTGAAATCGATATCAAAATGCGTTCAGTTGCTATTGTTGCTAAAACTCGTAAGTTGAAGGCAGTATGGACTCCTGAGTTAGCTCAAGATCTTAATGCTTATCATAGTGTTGATGCAGAAGCAGAATTAACATCATTATTGAGTGAATACGTTTCTATGGAAATAGATTTGGAAATACTTGATATGTTGTTTGCAAATGCAAGTGCTAAAACAGAATATTGGTCAGCAAGACCTGGGTATGAGTATGCTTCTGGTGCTTTTGCACAATCAAGTGGTGAATCAAATGCATATACTAAAGGTACTTGGTTTCAGACTCTTGGAAACAAGATTCAATCAGTTAGTAATGCAATTCATCAGAAAACATTACGTGGGGGTGCAAACTTCATCGTAGTTTCTCCTGAAACTGCAACTATCATTGAGTCAATTCCTGGATATGCTGCTGATACTACTGGTGAAGCAACTACATCTCAGTTCGCTATGGGCGTTCAGAAAGTAGGATTGTTAAACAATAGATGGACAGTTTATAAGAATCCATATATGTTTGAGAATGTAATACTTTGCGGTTTTAGGGGATCTAATTTCCTTGAAACTGGTGCTGTATACTCACCATATGTACCTCTTATCATGACTCCGTTAGTGTATGATCCTGTGAACTTTACACCACGTAAGGGTGTAATGACACGATATGCTAAGAAGATCGTTAGACCGGAATTCTATGGTAAAGTGGTTGTAGCAGATGTTAACTATGTTTAATTATAGTTAAATAATCTACACACATTGATATTAAAGGGGATGAGTTTTCATCCCCTTTTTTATTGTCCATATATTTATAATTGAGAAAAAGTATTTAATTGGAGAATTTATATGGCTCAAATAACAATTTGGAATGGTTCAAGTACATTTGTATCTGGAACAACACCGTTTGGATTTTATGACGCAGATGTGGATTTTAGTCAATCAATAGATAAATTTGCAGATTGGTCTGCAAGACGACTTGGTTATCCATTAGTGGATATAGAATTACAATCTGGATCATTTTACGCATGTTTCGAAGAAGCAGTAACAGAGTATTCTGCACAAATAAATCAATTTAATATAAAAGATAATTTACTTCATTTACAGGGACAACAGGCAATTTCAGGATCAAGTGGTAGTAGTCAAATACCATTATCAGCCTCTGCGGGAAATGTAACACATAAAAGATTAACACCAACACTTGGTAGAAGTGTATTTCTTGCAGAACAGTATGGAACAGAAGCTGGGGTAGGTGGATTTGTTAATTATAAGACAGGATCTATAGAAGTAACTGAAGATAGTCAAGTATATGATTTAAATGCGTTTGCTGAGGTTTCGGAAAGTGGAAACGCTATTGAAATTACAAGAGTTTTTCATGATGCAACACCAGCAATTGTAAAGTATTTTGATCCTTATGCTGGAACTGGTCAAGGTACAATTAATATGTTAGCTGGATTTGGATGGGGAACATATTCACCCGCAACTACTTTTTTAATGATGCCTGTTTATGCAGATATATTAAGAATACAAGCAATAGAATTTAATGATATTATAAGGAAATCTGGATATTCTTTTGAGTTGAGAAATAATAAACTTAGATTATTTCCAAATCCAACTTCAACTTTTAATTTGTGGTTTGAATATATTGTTAGAAGTGAAAGAGATAATCCACTTATAACTGAATATAGTGGATCTGCAGATGTAGTATCTGATTTTTCTAATGCACCATATGCAAATATGGAATATGATAAGATAAATGATGTTGGAAAACAATGGATAAGAAAATATGGATTAGCTTTATGTAAAGAGTTATTAGGTATGATTAGAAGTAAATATGGCACTGTACCAATTCCTAATGCTGAAGTTACATTGGATGGTGAAACATTGAGAGGAGAAGCTTCGGCAGAAAAAGAAGCACTTATTACAGAATTAAGAGAAATATTAGAATTATCTAGTAGACGTGCATTATTAGAAGCAGATCAAGAAGAAGCAGAACATTTACAACAAAAACTTAATAAAGTTCCATTACCAATTTGGATAGGATAATATAATGCCTGGTAGATATCTATCACAAAGAGATCGTAATATCTTTGAGAAATTTAATAAAGAACTTATAGGTGATTTAGCAAATGCAAAAGATGGTATAATAAATCAAACAGTTATTATTTATAAAATTTCTACATATGATACAGAAACAAATCTTTATGGGGAAGCTGCTGGTGGAAAAGTTTTTAATCCTGGAGTTCAAGTTGCATGTATAATAGAAGCTGAAGATTTTGATTGGAATATGGATGAATTTGGACCAGATGAAAGACAAAATGCAACGTTTTCATTTATTCGACAAGCTTTAGTAGATTTAAGTTTTGTTGTAGAAGTTGGTGATATAATAGAATGGAATTGGGGATATTTTGAAGTTAATTCTATTAATGAAAATCAATTATTGGGTGGACAACAAGATAATAATTGGGATATTATTTGTATAGCCCATAGAGTAAGATCATCAAATTTAAACATTGAACGTGTTAGAAGTATATAGTTTCAATTCAAGTTGGAGTTTTAATTAATGGCAAGAAAAAAACCATTACCTAAGTCTGAACAAGAACTTAGTGGTAGAAATGTAAAAGATAGATCTAAAAATAATCGTAGAAGGGATACAGATGAAGTAAAAAATGTGTCCATAGGATTAATGGATATTGATGCTGCTATTGTTTATTATTTTAATGAAGTTATAAAACCGACAGTTGTAGAGAGTGGTGAAACTATAAAAGTTCCATTACTTTATGCAAATGCAGAAAGGTGGTCATCTATACAAAAAAGTGGATTTTTAAGAGATAGAAAACGCCAAATAATTTTACCAGTAATTGCATTTAAAAGAAATTCAATAGAAAAAGATGATACTGTACCAATTGATAAATTAGATGCAAATGATCCAAAACTTCATTATACATTTGAAAAGAAATATACAAAGGAAAATAGATACGATAGATTTTCAGTTTTACAAGGAATAATACCATCTAAAGAATTACATTCAATAGCAATGCCAGATTATGTAACTATAAATTATGATTTTGTAATTTGGACAACATATATTGAACAAATGAATAAGATTGTCGAAAAGATAAATTGGAGTGAAGGTTCATATTGGGGAGATCCAGGAAGATTTAAATTTAGAGTTAATATAGACAGTTTTACAGACGCGTCAGAGTTAGCTGATGCTGAAAGAATGATAAAAACAGAATTTACTGTTACTTTAAAAGGTTATTTAGTTCCAGAAGCTTTCAATGATTTAGTTACTACTCAAAAATCCTTTTCGACTAAGAAGATTGTAATTTTAGATGAGACAGATTTAGATATTTCATCTATATTTAAGAAAGATACGGGTGTTCAAGAAGTTAGAATTACTTCTTCACCCACCACTCAAATGTCTGTTGCATCTAACGTATCTAATCCAATTACATTAGTTGCTGGTAGTGGAATAAATATTGATAATAGTGGTGTTGCATTTGATGGAAGTTCAAGACTTACTCAAACTATAAGTTCTACTGCTGCTTCAACTTGGAAAATTAGGAGTGGTTCTGTTGATTTGTATTATACTAGCGGATCCGTTGGCATTGGTACAGCTACACCGTCAGCATCATTGCATATTGCTAGTACAGGATCAATTATGATACCATTTGGAACTACAGCTGAAAGACCATCTCCTGCATATACCAGTTCAATGAGATTTAATACTACAACTTTAACTTTTGAAGGTTATGATGGAAATGCTTGGGGAAGTCTTGGTGGAATAAAAGATGTAGATGGGGATACATATATATCAGCAGAAACTACTGCTGGTACAGATAATGATGAATTAATATTTTATACTTCTGGATCGGAAAGACTTAGAATATCAGGGAGTTTGATTAGTGGTTCTTCTATATCAACTGGGTCTTTTGGTAGAGTTATTGCAACTACTTTTTCTGGAGATGGAAGTGGATTATCTAATGTATTTGAAGGAACTACACCAAGTTCATCTATTTCTACAAGACTTACTACAGCAGAAAGTGAATTAGGAAATACATTAATAAGTGGTTCAGCACAAATAGCAAGCGATATTAGTGGTTCATTAGGATCAAATGCTTCGTTAATAAGAAGTTTAACTGCAACTGGAATTAGTGGTTCATATTTAGGTGAAGGATATATTAGTAGTTCTGGAGAAATTGCTTCGGATATAAGCGGAAGTTGGACAGCAGATAGATTACCAGCAGGAACTGTTAGTGGTTCTACACAAATTGCAAGTGATATAAGTGGTTCTTGGAGAGGTGAATTAAGCTCAAGTGCAAAGAAATTTGTTGGTGGTGGTGTAAGTGGCTCCGCAACATCAACTGGGTCGTTTGGTCACGGTTATATTGCCGGTGATTTAACAGTGGCAACCCCATCTTTGGGGATAAACAGAATCTACTTTGGGAATCCATCTTCATCGATTATAGGATATACTGATCCACTACCATCAGTCCTCCACGGCCTTATACTTTCAACTACCGACCGCGGCGTTATATTTAATGTAGATGATACATCAGTCGCAACCGTTAAAACTACTGGAATTTCTACTACCGGCAATATAGCTGCTGACGGCAATATAACTGCTAGTGTTAATTTAAAAGTTGGTAATGGTTTAATAGTTGCTGGAACGGGGTTTATAAATGGGCATGTCACAATCGCACCGCCGGATTATGATTATGAAGACACACAATCTGGTGACAAGTTGCATGTTGTAGGAGATATAAGAGCAACAGGAGATATAAGAGCCACGGGTGACATCATAGCAGAAAATTACATTGTATCAAGTTCTGTAACTTATATGACTCATTCATTTTCATCAGGTAGCACAATATTCGGCGATACAACTGATGATATACATCAATTTACTGGTTCTTTATCACTTGGAACAGGTTCTATTAGTTCGGTTGGACATATAACTGCAAGTGGAAATATAAGTGGTTCAGCAACATCAACTGGGTCGTTTGGTAGGTTACATGCCAATGGAACTCCAACAACATCCACGGCAATTTATACAAATAATATACAAAATGGATATCCTACTTCTAATGCTTGGGGAACAAGTTTAGAAGGTAGTTATTTTAATAATTTTAATAATACTACTCATGTAAGTGAAATTTTAAGATTTATTGCAGGAGCAATGAGTCATTCTTTAGATGTTGCAGACGCGTCACCAAATACAAAGACATTTGCAAGTATTGATACAAATGAAAATAGTTTAGGTGGTACAGATAGTATAAATGGATATTTACCTCAAGAACATAGTTCAATAGGTAACGCAACAATTAATTATTTAAATACTAAAGATTGGTGGAAAACAGGTGGAACTTGTTTTAGTGGTTTAACAGTTCGTTATCAAAATGGATCAACTTATTATATAGATTTTGATTCAAATAGTGGTGGTTCAACAAGTGTACAATCATCGGTAGATAGTGAATTATTTGGTTTGGGTGGATTAACAAGTGGTGGACCTACAGCATTTAATGTTAGAGTACATGCAACACAATCTTTTAGTGATACAGGAAGTGTAGCTACCCCAGATGAAAGTTCTAATACATTTACGACACAATCTTATATAGATTATACAACAAGTACTTTTGGAACTACAAGTGGATTAACTTTAGCCAAAATAGCAACATCACAACCAGCAGTTATACCTGCAGCATATCAAGATGGTAAGTTTGTAGATGTTGGTGGAACTTCATTGAGTGGTTCTTTATCAAGAAAGTATGGTGCATCAGCAACAGATTTTACAAGCGTATCTGCAAGTGGATGGTATAGGTTTCATGATTTAGTGGTTGGAATGTCAAGTGGTTCAGGTTTGTATCAGAGAGTTAGTGGAACTACAAAAAATAATTTTTGGGCACCAACTACTACTATAGATACTGCAATAGGAGTTAATTCATTAGCAGAAGTTGGTACAACTCATAGAGCACTAACGGTCACATCAAGAAGTTTGAGTGGTGTTCCTTATATGATAGACGCTACCTTTGAAGTTTCAACGAAAATTACAGGATTATTTAATCCAGCATATGCAGGTCATGCAACTTTGGTTGATATGGTAGCAGCTGGAGTTGATGTTGGTAGTGTCGCTTTAAGTGGAGATATAGTTTCTACAGATACTGGAACGGTACAAACAAGTGGTAAAGTTTTTGAGAGTGATGGAGTGAGTGCAGTAAATAGTGGTGTACCACGATATGATGATATTGTAATAATGACAGCATCAGTCACTTACGATAGTGGTAATGCTGAAAATATAAATCAAACAGGATTGGGAGATTCTTCTTTTACAGTTGCTACAAAAGCAAGAAATAGAGATAGTTCACAATCCACATTAGATACTCAAACTATCTCATATCATACTGCAGGTGATTTTGGACAATCAGCATCAAGTGGTAGTTTAGCAATATATGGTAGAGCACAATCATACGATGGTGGTGATTTAGATGGAACAACTGAATTATTTACAGGAGAAGATTTTAGAATAAAGTTAGCAGATAATGTTCAGACATTTACTGGAACTGCTTGGACTACAACTTATGAATTAAATCAATTAGGAACATATGAGTTACAAGTTAAACCTGGATATTTAGTGGATCCAGGTGGAGATTATAGATATTGGTATACTGGAAGTTATCATAGTAGTGCAACTTACAAATATTATATACGGAAATTCCAAACAGATGGTAGTACATACTCAAGTATGACGGTAAATCTTAATAATAATACATTGATAGCTTGGAACGCAACCACAAATGGAATTTCATGTGCATTATTATTTGAAAGTTCTGGTAAAGATAGTGGTAATAATAGTTCTTTGAGTGTGTGTAGAATTTACGACCCAGTAAAAACCACAAGTAACTTGATTGAAGCAGATATGGCAGCAGATAATTTTAAAAATCCATTCACTACTGCAATTAGTTTATACGGAAATAGTGGTGGTAGTATTGGAAGTGGAACATATACAGTTCCAATAAGAAATGCAGATGGAATGTATTTAGATAGTAGTGATAATGAACTTTACGTAATAGTTAGATATAAGGGTGATCCAACACCAATAGATGACATAACATTGAGTTTTAGTTAAGGATAAGAAATGGCACTATTAGACAAAGAAAAAAAATCCAGTCGATTATTAGCATCTCGTAGATATACTCACGAAACTTTTACAGATGCACAAGAATCATTTACAGAGGTATTTGATTTAGGTGCATCTGAGATTTATACTCAAGCGGGTTCAATTCCTTCGAGTGGATTACCATTTAGTGGTAGTTCTCAAATTAATTCGTATTATACAGTTGGTGGCGATAACATAATGAAGTATTGGTATAGACAAAGATTGACAAAATCAAATACCAATAATGAAGTTTGGTTCTTTTTGAATCCAACAGGAAGCAATAATGGAATTGGTGCACAGTTAATTGATTCTAATCAACAGACTAATTTTATATCACCTAAATACTCAGTTGCCTCCTTAGCAACTTCTACAACAGCAGATTCAACTCCTGGATATTTAGCTGCTTTATATAAATCAACATCAACTGATTCATCTTCATTAGATGGTGATGATATAGTTTCAACTAATGATTATACTTTTGATTATAAAACTGGAGTAGTACAATTTACTAATTCTTCAGTAGATCCAGGTGGTAGTGATTATCTTTATATGACGGTTAATCAGTATGTGGGTAAAACTTTGGAAACAGGACTTGAAGTACAAGGTGATATAAGTGCTAGCGGATTTGTTTCAGCATCATCATTTTCTGGAGATGGTACTGGAATAACAGGAGTAACTGGAGAGTGGGATGGAACACATACAGGAACTGCTACATTTACTGGGAATATAACTGCAAGTGGAAACATCTCCGGCTCCGCAACATCAACTGGGTCGTTTGGAAGAGTAGTGGCTACAACATTTAGTGGAGATGGGAGCAGTTTAACTGGAGTTGCTGATGCTGACGCAATTAGTGGTTCTTGGCAGGGTGAAAACTTTATATCTGCGAGTCAAGTAACTCCAAATTTACCTACAAATACTTTAAGTTCATCTTATCAAATAGAGAGTGATATTACTGGAAGTTGGACATCAGATAGATTACCAGTTGGAACTGTTAGTGGTTCTATACAAATAGAGAGTGATATTACTGGAAGTTGGACAGCAGATAGATTGCCAAGTGGAACGGTATCTGCATCATCTATTGCAAGTTCTGATCAAGGTCAAGTTGCACTTACTATAAACGGAGTTGCAGCAACTGCAGTAGATTTAGGATTACAAACAGGAGATTCACCTACTTTCGCAGGATTAACTACTACTGGTGACATTCGTGCTCAGGGTAATTTAGTTGCTGAAACTTTTATTGTAAGTTCTTCTATAACTTATATGACTCAATCATTTTCTTCAGGATCAACAATTTTCGGTGATACAACTGATGATACACACCGATTTACAGGATCTTTATCACTTGGAACAGGTTCTATTAGTTCAGTTGGACATATAACCGCAAGTGGAAATATAAGTGTTTCTTCAACATCAACTGGGTCGTTTGGGCAAGTTAGAGTTGCATCAATTGATGATGCCGGCGCAAATGCTATTTATATTAAATCTCCTATTCTGTTTGTAAGTCCTACAATTGCGAATGCTGATGGTGACAGTATAATTGTTGCTGATAGTTTAAGTGTATCACCCAATATAACAGCTTCTGCAGATATAAGGGCTGGTGGAAATATCATATCAACTGGAGCAAACAAAGTTATCTCTGGTTCCTCAACATCAACTGGATCATTTGGAAGGATTGATGTATCATCTGGGTCGTTTGGGCGTGTTGAAGCTGAATCAATTGGGGGAGTGAACAGTTCTGCTAATCTTACTATCAATCCTGGTGGTTTTTTATATATAAGAACAGTAATTCAGAATGATATTGCAAATTACGTTACTATTGGGGAGGATTTAAATGTAACAGGTAACATAACAGCTTCTGGAAATATTAACGGCACAGAGATTCGCGGAACGTCAACTGACAATACCGCTATTGGTATTAATGCTTTTTCAGTTAATGCAGGGTCGAGTGATAGAAATACTGCTGTTGGAGCTGGTGCCTTGAAACATAGTGATGCTGGAAATAATACCGCTATAGGGGTACACGCAGGGAGATATATTTCAGGTAGTAACAATACTATTGTCGGTTTTGATGCAATGGCACAGTCTAATGGCACTGCCGCTGGGAATACAGCCATCGGTATGGACTCACAATGGGGAAATACTTCTGGAAACCGAAACGTTTCGGTTGGACAGTATTCATTATTTGGGAATCATTCTGGCTCTGAAAATATTGCTATAGGCTATAAGGCTGCTTGGTATCAGGCAGATGGAGCATCCCTATTAAGAGGAATTACTAGTAGTATTTATATAGGTACAGGTGTAAGGGGATATGATAATAACGATAATAATTCAATTGTTATTGGTTCTGGGTCGAAAGGAATAGGACCGAATACAACAGTTATAGGAAACGATTCCACGACTGTGACTTATCTGAGAGGAAACATCTCTGGTTCCGCAACATCAACTGGGTCGTTTGGTAGTTTATATGTAGATGGTGATACAACTATAAAAGGTAATTTAACTTTTGGTGATACAGATACTGATAATATTTCATTTGGAGCAGAAGTAAGTTCTTCTATTATACCAAACAATGATATTTCACATTCTTTAGGTTCATCAACTAAAAGATGGGCAGACTTATATGCATCTCAAACAACTATTGGTGGTGTATTTGAAGTTGGATTAAGAACAGAGGGTATAGGAAAGTTTGAAACAGGAACAGTTGTAGTTTGGAGAAATGATAAATTAGAACCCTGTGAT
>Ga0080013_1003297_pt1 | contig 17291 bp, 27 predicted proteins | sample ETNvirenome_6_85_FD_69236 | JGI IMG/M metagenome (GOLD analysis project Ga0080013, IMG submission 69236) | Marine viral communities from the Pacific Ocean - ETNP_6_85 (SPADES assembly) (version 2) | ecosystem: Environmental > Aquatic > Marine > Oceanic | place: Pacific Ocean | collected 2013-06-19 | reverse complement strand
ATTGATACAATAAAAAACACAAAAACCAATAGTAAAAAAGATTATCGAAGAGCAGATTTGAAAATAATGTTGAAAAAATTTAACGCAAAATTTGTTAGTTCGGAATTAAATTATTAATTTAGCCAAAAATCACAAAAATATGATACAAATAACAAATGAGGATAATATGGAGTTAATGGCAAGGTATGAAGATAATCATTTTGACTTAGCAATAGTTGACCCACCTTATGGAATAGGAGAAGATGGCTTAAAAAACCATTCAAGGGGTTTATTAGCAAAGCCTCAAAAATATACTTCTAAAAATTGGGATAAATCACCCCCTAATATAGAGTATTTTATAGAACTTAAAAGAGTAAGTAAAAACCAAATTATTTTTGGTGCTAATCATTTTATTGAAAATATACCTAATGCTAATAGTAGTTGTTGGATAGTGTGGGATAAAGACAACGGAGCTACTGATTTTGCTGATTGTGAGTTAGTATATACAACTTTTAAAACAGCAGTAAGGAATTTCAAATGGAGGTGGAATGGTATGCTTCAACAAAATATGAAAAACAAAGAGGTAAGAATACACCCAACCCAAAAACCTGTAAAACTCTATGAGTGGTTATTAATGAATTACGCTACTTGTAAAACTTGCAACAATGAAGGTGGTTATTATGAGGATGTTGTAGGAGATGGAGGCAGTAGAATGTGGCAACCTTGCGAAGATTGTGATGGTGAAACAGTTAAAATATTAGATACTCATTTAGGTAGTGGCTCAATAGCAATAGCTTGTCATAACTTAGGTTTTGATTTAACAGCTTGTGAACTTGATAAAGAATATTACGAAGCAAGTTTAAAAAGATTAAAAATACATCAACAACAATTAACAATGTTTTAAATTATGAAAACAATAAGTAAAATATTTATCATAGCTTTGCTTTTATCAAGTTGTAAAGCTAAGGTTATTAAGACAGATATTCAAAGAGACACAATCTACAAAAATAAGATTGTAAAGATAACGCCACCAAGTGTAAATGAAATCAAGATAGAAAACGTTTGCGATTCTTTAGGCAACTTAAAAGAAGTCAAGTATATAACTAAGCAAGGTAAGGTTAGAACTATCGTTAAAACGCTTGAAAATACGTTATATTTGCAAGTTGATACAGATTCTATCAAAGACATAGCAGTAAGCGAATACAAAAGCACCTTAAAAGATAAAAAAGAGACAATAATCAAATTTAGAGTACCTAAATGGGCTTGGTATTCTTTACTGATTAACGCTATTTTATTAGCGTGGATATTTAGAAAGCCTTTATTTAGAATTATAAAACCTATATAAAATATGGAAAAACAATTATTAGATAACGCACGTAAAAGATGCGAAGAATTAATTAGAGAAATTAGAGAAGAAGATTGCAACACAGAATTAACAAGAATAATAGCTATTCAAAAAATGAATTTAATTAACGAAATAAAGATAGAATTATATGAGTAAGAAAAAAGATTTTAGACCAAGATTATCGGGGCAAAAGAAAAAAGCCTACTTAAATTTAACTAAAGATGAAAAAAGAGTATTAGTGATAGGAGATTTACACGAACCATTCTGTTTAGACGGATATTTAGATTTCTGTAAAAAACAATATGCCATACACAATTGTAATGCTGTTGTATTTATTGGAGATATAATTGACAATCACTATTCCAGTTACCACGAATCATCAGCAGATGGTATGGGTGGAAAGTATGAGTTAGAACAAGCTATAAAGAAGCTGTCTAAATGGTATAAAGCATTTCCTAATGCTCACGTTACATTAGGTAATCACGATAGAATCATCATTCGTAAAGCGCAAACTTCTAATATTCCAAGTCTATGGATTAAAGAATTTGAAGAAGTATTAGAAACTCCTAAATGGAAATTCGTTACTGAAACATACATAGATAATGTAAGGTATGTTCATGGAGATAAGAGTGGTAAAGCAAGAATGTCTGCTAAACGAGATATGGTCTCTACGGTTTCGGGACACTATCATACAGACTTCTATTGTGAATGGTTCTTTGGTAAAACAAGAGCAATCTTTGGAATGGCAGTAGGTTGTGGAATAGATTCTAAAAGCTATGCTATGGGTTATATGCAAGGTGGAAAAAAAGAAGCTATTGGATGTGGAATCGTTATCGGTGGGCATACAGCATTTAACGTGAAAATGAAATTATAATAAGTGTTTTTTAGTTTTTTAAAGTTTCCCCTTGCAGAAATGTGGGGGGTTTTTTTATAAAAAAAATAAATAAAAAAAATAAAATAGTTGGTATATTAAAAAAATAGTGTATATTTGCGTATAATTACAAACAAAAAAACAGAATTATGAAGAATTTATTTGACAAATTAACAGATAGCGCTTTAGAAGAATTAGAATTGTATTTAGTAGAATATCCAACATCGGCCGAAGAGTTGATTAAGGCATTAAAGAGACATAAATTTTTCGTTGATATGCGTTGGGGTGATGTTGAAGACTTATGTTTCAGATGTAGAGTTAACCTCCCTTACGACCTATTAAAAGAATAAAACAAAAATATAGTGTTCGGTAGCGCACTTGACCCGACTACCAAGATTAATATTTTATAATATTAGTTGGTTAATTGAGAAAAGAATCCCCTACAATGTAAGGGATTTTTTTTATTCTCTCATTTCAAAATGTGGTGTATCTGTAAAAGATTTAAAGTTCCCTCCCCATCTATTATTAGGGTGTAAACTTTCCCAAAAATCTCCAATTGATTGTAATGTAGTTTTACTGTAAGTTAATTCACCATCAATAAAGAAATTAAAATCAACAGCTAATCTTTTTAGGTGGTTAGAATTTAATGTTTTACTTCTACCTGTTGCTAAGTATTGTTTTTGCTGATACATTGTTCTGTGAGCTTCCCCAAATGTTAAACCGACACCAACGCTATTAGCAAAGTGTATTAAATCAGCTATATTTAAGCTGAAAATTATTTGTTTCTCGCTTAACTTCATTTACTTAATATTTGTTTAGCTAACCAACCTATTACACCACCTATTGTAAATAATAAAGCTAAGAAAGCCCTCTTAACATTCTCTAATCTATTAATCTTATAAGCATTTCTTTTGGTTATTGATATATAACCCTCCTCACCCGTATCACCATCATTAAATAGCTTAGATTCGATTTTTGTCATAGATTTGTAGAATTTATCTACAACTTCTTTAGTTTCCTTTACGTTCTCCTTTATATTCTCAACATCAACTTTTAATAAAATGAACTCCTCTCGGTCTTGTTGTGTCATCTTTTTCTATAATTTTAGCAATTATTATTATTATTTTTTAAAGTATTCTTTTGTTAAGTCAATTATTCCTTGCGTACCAACATAAATAGATGACAACACTAACCATTGGTCTCCATCTAATTTATTAATTGAGATAAATATAGTACCAACTAAGAAAACCGTTAATTTCTTACTGATAGCTATATTAAGTAATTTATCTATGTAATTTCTCATATTATTATATTCACTTAGATTAAAAAATTATTATTATATTCACTTAGATTAAAAAATTAAACCTTTTTCTTGTCTTTAGATAATCTAAATTACGCTCATTATCATAAGCTTCTTTTTCAAAACTTATATTGCGATATGCGTTCCCTTTCATAAATAACCGTATTCCCCACTCAATCACATACCACAAATAAAAACCTACTACAAGTAATTCTTTTTGTTGTTCAATATGTATAGATTCGTGGTTTAGGATTATTTTATTATTCTTATGTTTTTCTCTTAGAATTATAAAAGGAAATAAAGTTATGCCTCCGATTTTTATAAACCAGCTTAATTTGTTTAAAATTTTGTCGTTGTATTTAATTCTTGTTTTCATATTATTCTACCAAGATTCTAATGGTATTCTCCTCCAAACATTACTTGCTATACACACAAATAAATAATTATCAATAAAAGGGATACACTCTAAAGATTCAGTGATACCCCCATCAGCAACAACCCTATTTTCAAAATCATTGATTGCTGTATCATACGCTATTTGCCCTGCCAATCCACTTGATGTTGATGTTAATGGTTTTGTACCCATTACCACTTTATCGTTAATTGCAGTTTCAATTGATGTGTAAATTTTTCCACCTTCAACAGCTTCGGTATTACCACTTACCACCTCACCCGTTGGTTGCGCACTTACAGGTATTACTGTCATTGAAAATATAGTTTGAGATGCCGATACATTTATAAATGCAATACCCCAATCTAAATTAACCGACAAATTACCTGCATTAACATATAACCCACTTTGTCCTGCTAAATAATAACCATCTTCTGTTGGTGTATCTGCTATTAGTAAGTTACCTTGATAACCACCCTCTAAGCCCTCCAACATATCGGCATTATTATTTACAACACTTTTAATCTCGTTAATATCTAAATCCCACACTTGCGTTTCCCTTGTCCCATAAGGTAGGATATGTCCTTTATCGTTGAATGTTATTTTATCTGCCATTATTATTTAATTTTTTTCTGTAATTATTAAAGATGTTTTGTCTAATGTTACTGTTGTTGTTGAGCTTACTGATAAATAACTCTCAATATAATCATTTGGAGATGCTTCAAATTCACCTACAAGACATAAAGAACCTACATCTGAACCTGTACTTACTTTCCTAGCTATTGTTACACCTGGCTCGGCTACCCCATTTTTATACATTAAAAAATCTACTACAACATTGTTCGCAGAAGTAGTCATTGATGTACTCATAAACACCTTAAATGTTTCAGTTGTAGCTCCTGTATATTTCACTACAAAATTACTACCACCTAAATCTAAAAGATTCCAATAATTTGAGCTTTTAATTGTTGTGGGTACGGTTATTTTTGCAGGTGAATTATTAGTGATTGTTTGTGTTGTATAAGGTGTTGCATCGGGCAAGTAGCTTACATATTCATAAGGGTTTAATGCCTTCCTTATTGCTTTAGCTATATCTGATACCGAGTAACCTATATCAGTATTAAATGTTTGTAAATCTAAAATATCTAAAGTATTTACATCTACCTCACTTTCAACAGTTTCTAACAAAGTAGCGTTAGCATTTACCTTTGTTTTTATCTCATTCATATCATCATCCCAAACTTGATTGATATGTGTTTCTCTAGGTATTACACCCACTTTGTCTGAGTATGTTATTCTGTCTGCCATTGTTGTTTTATTATATTGTTACGTTTAATGTGTAATTTAAAGCACTTTGATCCTCCTCTTGTGTTATTACCTCTCCATAGCCTATTATCTCTGCTGAGAAGTCTATAAATGAATCTATCTCTGCGTTACTAGATAAACTTGTTATATAACCTCTACCGAAATCAAAGTAACCCGATACCTCAGAATTAGTTTTCCAATAGAATTGTGTTTTATTTCTCTTTAGTGCTTGAATATCTCTATAACTTAAATTATTCCCATTCTCACTTGTTGTTATTAAACCACTAAAAGATATAGAGTAGCTTTGATTTGTTGGTATTGATGTTTTCCAACCCCCTGCGTTCTGTCTTGTAGTAGTTTCTAACATATCTGATTGCTCACTAAAGCTATTTGATGTTAAGCATCCTATTGGGAAATACTCATTATCTACGTATATGTATAAGAGTTTATAAACCCCATTTTTAAAATCACTCATTTATTATCCTTTAATTGTTGGTTTAACTGTATTTCCGTAATCGTAATTAAATTCATAAAAACCATCATCATCTTGTTCGTTTATTTCATTGCCGTATATTTGTCTAAATTTAGCACTTGTAATATTACTTTTAATATCATAAGAGTATTCTATTGGAATAAATACACCATCAAATCCACTTATAGTTACCGTACTCATATAATTAAAATATCCATAAACATCACCACTAAAAATACGACTTGATAATTGATTTAACCTCATTGTTTCCTCTCCCATTATTCGTAGTAAACTTTTACTCTCTACATAACCTTTTCTATTCCACGTTTCTGTTGGTGTTATTGAATCATTTTTATAAATAGTACCCTCATAAATATCTGCTATATTATCCCCTGTTGCGACTGTTACTACATCTTTAACTTTAGCACTCGGCTTATCTAATTTTTGAAAAGTGTGGAACTCCCCTATTATAGCACCTGTGTTTTGAAAAGGAGTTAATCTTATTTGGTTAAAAGTAAAATATCCAGCACCATTAAAAGAGTGCGTAGGAGTGTATAATTGTAAATAAAAATAACCATCTCCAGAAAAAGGTTTAATTGGTGTCTTTACTTGATGACTACCACTACTCCAAACTTGTGTTTGTTGGGTGTAATCTGTTGTTCCCCAAGTTAAATCCTCTTGCAAATAATATATTGTTGCCGTAGCATCTGGTAGTATTTTATCGCTTACTATTATACGATAATTCAACCACTTGTAAGCTTCAAAGAATAAAAGTGTCCAAGTATATGAAATATAAATTTCAACAGCCGTAGCATCTGTTATTATTGGTGCTAATGCAGGTTCAAGCTGATTTATTTCACTACCACTAGAAACTGCTGTAATTCTTATACCACTTCCTCCAGGAGTTAAAGGTAATACATTTGTCATTGAATTAATAGTCCAATGTTCTATGGAAACACCACCCTCTGAATATAAATATTGATTTTGAACTAAAGATTGAGATAAACCATATTTATAATTAATGCGATAAGCACCTAAACTACTCTTATTCTCCACTTTTTGATTTGCCGAACAATGATGTGGGTAAAAACCATTCCACTCACTACCAATAGTTAAATCTGTATCAAAAGGTATATTTGTAATTAAATTACCCTCCCAACTATAAATATCAAACCTAGCCTCTGTATTGAAATATAATTGATTTGGCTTATAGATATGCCAAGCACCATTGTAGGATGTTAAACACGCTCCAAATGGCTCTAATATATCCCTTATAACTTCCTCGCAATCCATTATAGTAGCGTCATCATCCTTCTTATACCTTTCTGTATTTGCATAAACATTACTTAGTATATCTAAAACGGTACTTAACCCTGTATATCGTATTTGTATATCTGCAAATATATATTGATGTAAACCTGTTCTTTGTAGAGCAATAGCTAATATTTCAGCGTATGATTTTCTACCTACAATCGGGAAACCATTTGCATCTACAAAAGATAAATCCTTTAAGTAACCTAAACCATCTACGCAATCAAAGGAAACTAACCAATTTGTATCTACATAATTTTCAAAGAAACCCTCTGGATTTAACCAACCTACAAATAGAATTACATTATCCCTTTTATAATCAACTTTAATAGTTTTTTCTTCCTCAGTCCATAAATCATTAAAAGTTAAATTTGAATTAGCCTCTAACTCCACACTTAACCCTTGACCTCTTATACACTCTAAAGCGTCATCAGTTTCAGCGTATGTTAAAGTAATTCTACCATCAATTTGTATTGATTCCCCTGTATATGTGTTGTCGTAAATATTAAGCCTATGTTCAATGCCTTCAATATCAGAGTGAGTGATATAATATTTAACCGTATCTGCCATTCTATTATTTCTTTTGTTATGTTATGCTTAAAGAGCCACCTAAAGCCTTATTTCTGTCTAAAGTATTCTTTAGTACACCTACTAATTTAGTACCTGCAATTTCAAAAACATAAGTTCCACCACCACCACCCGATGCACCATAACTTGATGAACTACCGTAATTACTTCTTTTAGAGGCACTATAATCTACTGATGAATCGGCTTTTGTATTACCACCACCACTAGCAACAGAACTAATTGCTCCACCTGCTATTGTTAAAGCTAAACCTGCTGCTATTAAAGCTCCTGCCGCTGGCATTGCTGTTATAGGGTTTAATAACGCTTTAGTTGCAGTTGAATAAGCCATAGCTGCAACACCATACTTAATCATCATCTCACCTAAACTACTTAAAAATCCACCAATACTACTTAAAATAGACCTACCTACTGCCTCAAAAACATTAGTACCTTGCGCCATAGCTTCACCTATTGAATTACCTAAATTAGCAAATGTACTTGTTAAAGCACCTTGCGCTATACTTTCAGCTTCATTGTTAAAGTCTATTAAATTAGTGATTATCTTTTGTAATTCCCCTTCAAATTCAGCAGCATTAGGAACCATACCAATTATAGCCGCTCTTAATTTAGGAGAAACAACTGTTTCAAGCGTATTTCTAAAATTTTCTATATTTGATAAAGCCTCCTCATAAGTTCTTTTATAACCACCTAACATTCCGTTACCATCATCTTTATCTCCACCAAATAAATCTATACCACTAAAAGTAGTTTTAACTGTATTAGCGAATCCTGCAAGTCCAAAGCTTAAATTCTTGAAGTAGTTTTTAGCATCTTTCTCTCCCTCGTCATAAAGGTCTTTTGTTGCGTTTTTCTGCTTTTCTTGTATTCTTAATCGCTCATTTAATACAGCTAAAGTTAAGTCTGATACAGAATTATTATAATCTTTTTCAATAGCTAACTCACTTTCTCTAGCTTCTTCTAAGGCTTTAAAAGAGGCATCTTTAGCTTCTTTATTAGATGAGTTGTATAACTTAGCGTAATCATCAGCAGCTCCCCTTCTTATTCTCTCAGCTTCATCTAATTGATTTTTAAGTGTTCCTATTCTTGCTTCTTGCCACGTTTTAAATATAGCAAATTGTTCTTCCTCTGATTTACCTGCTAATTTAGCCTCTGCTTGTCTTATTTTTACAGTTCTATCTATTCCACTTTTTAAGTCCCTTCTTAAATCTGCCTGTTCTCTTAACGCTACATTAAGCCTTTTATTTGCTAAAGTACTCTTATCTACTTCTTCATTTGTTTTAAATAGTTGATTCTCATATTTAACTAAAATAGTAGTAACAGCAGAAACAGCTAATAAAACACCTGCCGGACCTGCTAAAGAACTTATCATAGCTTTTAAAGCACCTTTCGCTCCACCTGTACTCTTACTCAAATAACCAAATTGCATAGTCATTTGCTGTATGTTATTCGCCATACCACGCATACCATAAGGTGCATCTTGAATAATTTGCGAGAACGAAGTCATAGCAGGTATTCCATTGCCATTTAAAGCATTTGCGTTCTTGTCAAAGTTCTGCCCTAATCTAACGGTAGGTGCGCCTAAAGCTTTAACATTTCTTTTAGTATTCGCTAATTGAGTGTTTAATGTTTTAGTACTCGCTGATAATCTTTGTTCTTGGGCAGTAATATCTGCCATTTCCCTCTCGTACTTATCGGCACTAATACTACCACTATCAAAGCTACTCTTTAATTGACTTTGTTTATCTGCTAAATTAGAACTTTCTATGGCATTTTTCCTTAAAGCACTACCTAATTCCTCTGCTTTAGTTATAAATGATTTTAAAGCTTTCTGAGCGTTTTCTACGCCTTGTTTTAACTTCTTTTCATCTGCTGTTATTTCAAAACCTATATTGTTACCAGTATCAGCCATTTAACTCTTTTTTCTTTTTAAAATATTCGTCTTGTGCTTTCTTGATTCTGTCCTTAATACTATCATTAATTGTAGCATTTTTCTTTTCTCCAATTTGCCAAAAACGTTCTTTTGTTTTGGGTAGTTTTTTAGGGTTTACGTGAGAACCTATTAGAGATGCCCACGCAATTTCCCTTGTTCTTAAATCTTCTTTCTCTTGCATCCTATTGTAACCGTAGGCTCTAATTTGGAACTCTGCCCAAGTCATAGCTAAAACATAGTTATAACTTGGACAATTAAGTTCCATCAAAGCAAAAGAAATAACATCAGCACCCCAATCTATTTTTTTTTTGGTGCTTTTTTATTTTCTACGACACCTTCCTGTTTAGGAACGTCTTTTTGTAAACTAGCTACGAAAGCAATTAAAAATTCATTCATTACTTTAGCACCATTTACATCTTCGTCTAGTTGATTAACAAACTCTTTGATGGTTATATCTATTTCCCCATCATTAGTGTACTTAATACTCTCATACATTAAAATAGGTGTCCATTTAAAAGGATTTCTATCTAATTTCTTACCAATTTCAAAAACCGATAAATCTAAATTCTCTAAACATTCCCCTAGAAATCCTAGACCAAATGAATAACTATACTCTACTTCTTTTATTACTAATTTCATTTCTTTTTGCTTTTTTTATTGATTTGATAATACTATGCCTCTGGATCAGTAGTTACGATTACTCCACTACCTGCTAATGTACAACTAAATGTTGCTAAATCATCACCTGCTGGTGCGTCTAAAGATAAATCACCTACAATAGCAGTACCAAAATAAGCTGATGTATCTGCTAGTCCCGAATCCATTTTCCAAGTAATCTCTGTCCCCATAATCGTTTTTAAATAATCGTGAGATGCTTTAGTTACCTCAGCTCCAACGGAAGTAGTATCTATATACTGACCTTCTGCTGAAATCTCATAACTTGAAGTACCTGCGTCTTTAATAACAAGACCAGGATTACATTTAGTTTGTGATTCAATAATGTTCTGTGTTTGGCTTAAACTGTTTGAAGTCAGACACGCTATTGGTCTGTATATTGAACTGTCCCAAACGTACAATATCAAATCTTCACCTTTAATAAAATTACTCATTCTTTTTTTATTTATTATTAATTAATTAAAAATTCTATTCTCATTAGTTTTCTATAAACAATATCACTAGAAGTATCCTCAACTATATCATTAGGAAAACTTTGGATTTGTGATACAATTTCTAGATTACTTAATATGTCTAAGTTTAAGTTATTTGTTTGTGATTTTACACTATTCATAATATTATCAGCCGATAACCTAGAACCTGCATTACTTGTTAATCTCTCTCTAACAATAACTTCTACTAATATACTACTCTCCCATTGATATTCACATTTATTAGATTTATTAACCCCATTTGTCTGAGTTGATAGTATTGTATATTTTTCTTGTGGATTACCTGTTACCCTTGAATCGTAACACGGTATCGTTTCATTATCAACTACAATATCATTTATAGCATCATAAACTGCTTTTCTTATCCACTTATCTGGTAAATTCTTAACCATTATTAAACTTTTTTGCTAAATCTTTAAATAAATTTTTTAAATCTCTATTAAAATTCCTTCTAGCCTCTACAAAAGATGGATACATAAAAGGTTTTGGTGTTATATTAGTTTCTTTTATTAATGGGTCAGCTTTAAATGGCAAAGCTTTATTAATCCACTCACTAGGTACACTAACTCTCCCTCTTGTTCCAAATTCTTGATAAGCTGCGTAAGGTGCGTAAGCTGTAACTTTCCACGTTAAATCAGTAATAGGCTCTGCTTTTATACTTTGTCTTAAAGTACCATTATCAACAGGTGCTTCAGACCTTGCAGTACCCTCTGCTTGTTTAGCAGTTATTTCTACAATTTTAGCAACCTCTACCTCAACCTCTTTTCCGTGCTTCTTTAGAGCATTTTCAAACTTCTTTTTATTTGGAACATTAATTTTAATCATTATTTATTTTTCCCTTTCTCTTATACAAATAAATTGAATCGTAGTGTCCTTTACATTTATACTTATAGGTTGACTTTTAATAATATAATTATCACCTCTCCATTTAATAAAATATACTTTAGGATCAACTTCTTGGTCTATTCTTTTACGCATTGTAACAATAATACTATTACTAGCGTCTAATATACCAAATTCTGTTGTTAGGTTACTAGATTTACTACTAACATTCTCAACTTTCGCCCAAGTATCTTTGTATTTACCAACACCTCTAAGTGTTCCTCCAAATCCATCGTGAGAAATACCAATATAACCCCAAAATTCTATTCTCTCATTAAATACTCTTGACCTCATATTGTTTAAAGTATAAACCTCTTGTAATTATTTAAAACATCTTTACTTAAAGGGCTTAAATCTGCCATTGTTTTACCACTCTCTTTTCCGTAGTAATAAATGTCGATTATCTCATAAGCTACCTCTATCAATTCTTGTGGTATGTCGGTATTACTGACATAGCCAACGTTTAAGGTAATTAAGCTATTATCTGAGCCTAATGTATAAATTGTATGTAAAGTCTTGTTAGAACTCTCTAAATCGCTTGTAACTTCACTATTAATAGGGTAGTCATACACTCGCACCTTACCATCAATTAATCTGTATTCTTTATCTCTTGCAAATAATATATAATTTGTATAACGTTCAACATAAGATAAAGCACCGTTAATCATTCTAGTAATTTGAGTATCATCTTCTGTTTGAGTGTCATCCACTCTTAAATAGAGCTTCGCATCATCTAACGATATTATATCTGTATATGCCATTATTTTTTGTTAATTATTGTTTTCTTTGTTTTCGCTTTTTTTGCACTCTTTCTCTTTGATTTGTTTTTTTATGATTGGCTTGTTCTAAATATTCTCGTACATCGCTTCTTTTACCTTTATACTCATTGCCAATATAGTAAGTTTTCTTCTCTTTTATACAGTAAAATTGCTTAATCACTTTCATATTGTTGTTGTTTTATAACCACCCCTAAATTAATAGAGGTGGTGTATTATTAATTATCTACTATACAGCAGTAAAATCTCCATATACTAAAGCAGCAGGTTGCTCAACAGCTAACGCTACTTGTGCTTCGATACGAGCAGTAATGTTATTCTTAACAAAGTTAGTTCCTTCTTCCTCAGAGAAATCTAAAGAAAGACCATCAGTAGTAACTTTATTTACTCTTGACCAATCACCAACAAAGTATTTGTTAGCAGCCACCCAAGTAGCTTTAAATACAGGAATACCATTAATTCTTAATTGACCACCTTCTGATGTTACAACTCCTGGAAGTCCATAACCAGCACCCGTTGATTTTTCAGTAATCAAAATATCCCAATAATCAGCAGGGGTTACAACAATACCATTAGTAGAGTAGTTAGAACCTTCTAATTTAGCGATTTCAGCGATTAACATTTCAATCTTATTTTGATTAGTGATAATCTCAGTAGATGCAGTTGCATCAGACGCTAATACTGAATTAAAAGCTGAATTTTCAGCAATCATATAATCACGTCTTAATGCTTTAGGGATAAATGATTCTAAGAAAGGTAGGTTATTCTTCATTTTCTTACTATAACGAGTGAAACCTGCAATAAAATCAGTATTCACATCTAACATAGAGAAATCGTAGTCTTTTTGAGATTTAGAATCTCCCTCTGTTTGAGCAGAAATAGAACCCTCTCCACCTGTTTCTCTAACGTAAGTATAAGTACCACCACTAATAGATACGTTACCTGCAAGGTCAGATACATTTGCTAATTGACCAGGAACTAATACTACATCGAAGTTGTAATCTCTAGGCTCATCACCCGTTACATTACCTAAAGTCATATCACCAACAGCTTTAATCTGTACAGCGTTCCCTTTTCTTACTTTTGATAAGTTTTCAAAGTTTTCAGAAATAGCAGATTTAACAGCATCTTTCTTAACTTCATCAGCTTTTTTCTCTTGTAATTTCACATCTAATTTATCAGCGTGATCTTGTAGAGATTTTAGTTGTGATTCTAACTCATCTTTAACTGCTTTCACTTCATTAGCGATAGCTTCGTTGTTCTTTGTTTCAAATGCTTCTATTGCATTTTTAACTTCATCTTTGCTTTTTCCCTCTAATTTTACGGTCAAAGCCTCTAATTGTTCTTTTAATTCCATTTTTATAATGTTTTAATAAAATTTGTTAATATTTGTTTATGTTCATCAATAATCGGCTTATCTTTAGGAGTGATATTTTTTATCGGCTCTTTATCTGAAAGTGATTTTAATATTGTTTCTATTTGTTTAAGTCTTGCGTCAGAATAATTTAAGTCGTAAGATTTCTCTATTAACTCCATTATCCCATAATGACTTTTAATTCCTTTAATATCTTGAACTGTACTTAATTCATTAGCTGCCCAACTTGATAAGAAAGAGTATTCCATTAATTTATATTCAGTAATAATACTCTTATTCTTTTTATCTCTTTGCATCACTTGATAACCTATACTTAATTCTGCGTTTAAGCCGTTTTCGTGCATTAATTTAATGTCAGTGAACATATCCCTTGAAACCTCTTTATTTAAGTTAAATTTAGATGTTGTAAGAAGTCCATAGCTATCTTTAGTGTCTATTGCTAAAGGTACACCTAGACTGATTGTGGGATTATGGTCTTTCAACACTCTAATTCTTTTAAAGTTTTCGGGTACGGTTTTATCAAAACTACCCTTTGCTGAAATATCACCATCACTATCCTTAAAATCGTAAGCGTTTGCATAAGCTGTAACGATTCCTTTTGCTTCGTCAAACTCTTTCAAGTCATAACTTAATTGCTTAAAATCCATAATTATTGTTTATTAGTTCTTATTAATTTTCCTTTTTTATCTCTTGCAGGTACTACTGCTACTGTACATCTACAATTTATTACATTCTGCGCTTGTCCTTTTGGATCGCCTGGATATTCTAAAATATCTTCATCTAAAGTTTTAGGGTTAAAGATAAAATTCTCTTTTAATCCAATTTGCTTACCATTCATCTCTAAATGGTCATAATGACTTTTAGGCTTTCTTCTTGTTCTAACGTCAGTAGCACTTATCCATTGTTTTTTCATTACATAACCACTAACAGCACCACTCTTAATAGTTGCGTAATTTGCTGCTCCCGTTGTTTCTGTTCTTGCTATCCTTTCTGCTTCCCATCTGTAAAAACGTGGTGAACGCATTACTCTATAAACTTCATTAGTTGTTTCCTCTAATGTTTTACCTGCCCTTAACCTATCATCAAACATTTTAAATATAGTGTCTAAATATGTTTGGTGTACTAGTTGTATTCTTGTTATCCCATATTGTCTAAGGAATAAAGGTAAATCACGTTCAAATAACAACATAAAATCTTCCATTGTGAAAGACTTTTGTAACTCTACATTAATGAACCTACCAACCCTTGAACCGTGTAAACTACCAATATTAAAATATATTTTTTGGTACGTAGTAAACATATCCTCAAAAGATATGGTTTCTAATAATTGTTGTTTAATAGATTGTTCATTAAATTTTATTCCAAAGACCTTATTGTTCCACTTTTTAAAAACCTTACGCAACTCTTTGTACGCTCTCTTTTCGTAGCTATCGTGATATTTTAACCACTTTTGTCTATATTTCTTTTCACTTGCCAAGAAAAATACTACTCTTTATCTTTATTAGGTTCATCTATACTAAAACTACTTTCTATCGCCTCATCTAAAGTTAATACATCATTAGATACCGTGTAAATATTCATACTATCATCATCTACTCTTGCGAAAGTTACTATTTCTCTAACCTCATTTCTATTTAAAATACCTCTATCTAACAATAATACAGCCCAATCTACCATTTGTTTGGTGTCCTCTTGCATTTCGGGAAGTTCGCTTACATCATAGATTAATTCAGAATTTTCATAACCTTTGAATAGAGGAAGGAAAGATGTATTTAAAGCGTCTTGCAATAACATTAAATCGGGCTGTATATTATCAGTTACTACTTGTTTTCTAAATTGACTAACATTATCATATTTTGAACCCTCATCACTGTTTAGTAATTTATCACTCCAACCTAAAACATTACATATCTGCTTTGTATCAAATTTTAAATACTCGAAAGGTTGTAATTCAGCACTTGTTAAAGATAGCCTTGTAAACCCAACCTCAGCACTTACACCTGCTATTTTAGCTAAATCTTCTGAATTATTATTCATCTCCACTAAACGCTCTTTAATCTCTTTAGCTTGTCCTTCTTGTAAAGGAATACTTTTACCGTGAATAAGACCAAAAGCACCACCACTTTGTAATGTTTTAATATTTAGGTCTAAACCTTTATTTGAACTCTGTAAGTTCCTTAAAGCTGATTTTAATGGTGATTGCCCGTATAAATGACTTCCATCTTGATCGTAGTTAGGATTAGGGTATTTTATATGTATAACCTTGTTAGCTTCAAATTCTATATATTGATTACCCTCAATTAACATATAAGATTGGATAGGACTTTCTACTCCTAACAAACCTACATCTGATTTTAATACAATTTGTGTTAAATGACTTGGTAATAAATAAACAGCGATAGGTGTACCTTTATTAATTCCATCCTCTGGACATAATAAATAAATATATACATTACCTGTTAATTTAAGAAACGTTTTATATAAACTATGAAACTCACTCCAAGTCTGCATAGGATTAGGTGTTTCCAAAGGCATTTCTAAATCTTCATTAGAATATGCTTTATTCTCTAATATTGCTTTCTTAATTTGCTGTTGAGGTGTTAAGTCGCTCTTTGTTGCATTTCGCAAAAGATTTAACTTACCTTTAGCTTCTTTATCTTCTATCTTATGTATCGCATAAGGAATAGATGCTGTTTTGGTAGATTGTTGATTAATTACCGAATATACAACAGGGTTTACATTATAGCCATTATCTAAATAACTTTGACCATCAGTATCATAATTTGTATAGCCACCACCTAAACCCCAAAAGAAAGCATCGTTGAACTTATTATAAGATTGCTCCTTACCGAAGGCTGCTCTTAAAATCCTTGATAATCTGTTGTTTGCCATTATTTTTACTTATTATTATAATGCTATAAATTTTACTTAACAAATGTCTAATTTACAAAATATTATAGACATTTTACTTTTTATTTAAAATACTTATCATAATTATATAAACATTTAATATTTAAAATATTTTATGTTTAGGGAACTCGGGTTCTACCTCGTAAGACTTCCATCCATAAGGACTTTCCTCTAATTCTTTCCACATAACATCAATGGCAAACCCTTCGGATAAAACAGGTGCTGTAATTTCTTCACCTTGTTCATCGTATTCGCCTTGTTCAAGTACAAACTTACCTAACTTGATAAAATGTGCTTTAATATTTTGAACCTTGTTGCCATCTTCGTCTAAATCAAAAAATGCCTCTAATTTTTCTTCTACTTGTTCTTGGTCGTTAAACTCGTACTTTTTATAAATCATAATTATTTATTTTAACTTTTGGTTATAACTATTGGTTATTATATTATTTTACTCTTATTATTATTATAGGTGTAATTATTACTCTTAACTTGTTAAATCTGCTAATTCTTGGTCTGTTAAAGCTACATCATAAACTCTTACGTCTTTCACTTTGCCGTAGAAATCTTCTGCTCCATCTCCTCTATCAAAAGATAATTCTGTTAAAGTGCCAACAGAAAAAGTATTACCCGAACTTACTACTGCTTGTTCAATACCATTAACCCATAATGCAAAATCATTTTCTGCGAATT
>Ga0080013_1003296_pt1 | contig 17301 bp, 18 predicted proteins | sample ETNvirenome_6_85_FD_69236 | JGI IMG/M metagenome (GOLD analysis project Ga0080013, IMG submission 69236) | Marine viral communities from the Pacific Ocean - ETNP_6_85 (SPADES assembly) (version 2) | ecosystem: Environmental > Aquatic > Marine > Oceanic | place: Pacific Ocean | collected 2013-06-19 | reverse complement strand
AACATTAGCCCCATACTGTATAATAGGATAGAAACTTTAGCAGACATGGAGTAAAGATGGCTCACATTAGCTTTTCTGAGGCAAAAAACTGGAACTTTTGCCCCTTTTATCACAAATTAATGAACTTAGACAAGGTAAAAGGCTTCCAAGGCAACGCTTTTACCGCTTTTGGTAACGCTATTCACGACACCTGTGAGAAGATGATGACCGAGGGTTTAGAGCAAAAAGGGCCCTTTTTCCAACTAAAATTCAAGGAAATCCTTGAAAACCTACCTGAAGACGCCAATAAAGACCCTAAATTAGTCAATTCCATGCAGAATCAGGGCCCTCTGATATTAGATGAGGTACTTCCCGCTATGGAAGAGCACTTCGGAGAGTATGAAGTCCTCGCTGCCGAGGAAGACTTGATGGAGATGATTGAAGACTTCCCCTGCAAAGAGAAAAATAAGTTTAAAGGCTTCATTGACTTGGTTATTAAGACGTCTGACGGCAAAACACATATCATTGATTGGAAAACTTGCTCTTGGGGTTGGGATGCTCGACGGAAAAGTGACCCAATGATGACATACCAACTTACCTTCTACAAGCATTACTGGGCAAAGAAGCATAATGTTGATCCAAAGACAATAGAAACTCATTTTGCACTACTTAAAAGAACTGCAAAAAGTGATAGAGTAGAAATCTTTCGTGTAACGAGTGGAAAAATAAAAACTCAAAACGCACTTAAATTTCTTGAAAAAGCGATTTATAATATCGAAAGAAGGAATTTTATAAAAAACAGACTTGCTTGCCGCAGGTGTGAATTTCACAAAACGGAATATTGTACATGACTGAAGAAAAAATCAAATTACTTACCATCAGCGACCACCCACTATCTCCTTCGGGTGTTGGAACCCAGACAAAATATGTGATAGAAGCGCTCCTTGAGACAGGAAAATTTCAAATTCTCTCTTTAGCTGGAGCAATAAAACACGAAGTTTATGAGCCAACAAGGGTTGAACCATATGGAGAGGACTGGATAGTTCAGCCAGTCGATGGGTATGGAGACCAAGAACTAATCCGCTCTTTAATTCGGACTCAGCGCCCTGATATGGTCTGGTTTATGACTGATCCAAGATTCTGGGAATGGTTGTGGTCTATGGAAAATGAAATTCGACCACTTGCTCCAATGGTATATTACCACGTCTGGGATAACTACCCACTACCAAAATATAACAAAAAGTTTTATGAATCAAATGATTATATAGCATGCATATCTAAAGTTACTCATGAGATAGTTAAGGGTGTCGCTCCGGATGTCGATTCAAGTTATATTCCACATGCGGTAGACCCAGAGATATTTATTCCTTTAGATGATGAACAAAAAAGAAAGGAAGTTCGAGAAGAATATTTTGGAACTGATGATAAATTTGTTATTATGTGGAATAATAGAAATGCAAAAAGAAAGCAAACAGGATCTTTAATCTTGTGGTATTCTAAATTTCTTGAAGAAATTGGAGAGGAAAAAGCTAAAGATTGTGTCCTTATATTGCATACAGACCCATCAGATCCATATGGTCAAGATATCGATACTATTTTAACAGACTTTAGTCTTGATCAAGGTCAAATATTAATCTCAAAAGAAAAAGTTCCACCTCACAATTTGGCAGCCATGTACAACATTTCCGACGTTACTGTAAATGTCTCAGACGCGGAAGGCTTTGGGCTTGCAACATTAGAATCCTTATCATGCGGGACTCCGATTATAGCCACGATGACAGGTGGTCTACAAGAACAAGTTACTGATGGAGAAGAGTGGTTTGGGGTTGGGGTTGAACCCTCATCGAAATCATTGATCGGGTCGCAACAAGTTCCTTATATATATGAAGATAGGATATCTGAAGAAGGATTTGTGAAAGCTCTGATTAAAATGTACAGTATGAGTCGAGAAGAGAGAAAAGAGATGGGTCTTAAAGGAAGAAATCATGTTGAAAAAAATTATAATTTTGATAATTTTAAAAAAACATGGGTTGATTTAATGCTTAACATACATGAAAAAAAGGGCTCTTGGCATAATAGAAAAGATTATAAGCCTTGGAGCATTACGGAGATAAAATGAGAAAAAAAATCTTAGTTAGAGGGCCGATATTAAGTCGCTCTGGATATGGGGAACAAGCGAGATTTGCCCTTAGATCACTACGAGAATATGAGGATAGATTTGATATTTATTTAGCTCCAACTGGATGGGGGAAACTAAGCTGGACTTGGGAGGACACCGAAGAAAGGCGGTGGATAGATTCTCTTGTGGAAAAAACAGCAATCTTTGAGGGTCAAACGTCACAAGTCCCCAGTGTCCAAAAATATGATATCTCTCTTCAGGTTACCATTCCAAATGAGTGGGAAAAGATAGCGCGAGTTAATATTGGGTATACTGCTGGAATTGAAACAGACAGAACATCTGCTGTGTGGATTCAGAAATGCCTTGAGATGGATAAAATTATTGTTGTTTCAAATCATGCAAAAGATGTATTTTATAATACAAGATATACAGCAAAAGATGAGAACGGAGAAATTTTACAGGAGTTGTTTATTGATAAAACCGCACCAACGCACCCAGATATTGTAACGGTAAACTACCCCTTTAAAGACACTGAAAGTGTAAAATTAAATTATAAATTTGATTCCAAGTTTAATTTTTTGACAATTGCTCAATGGGGCCCTAGAAAAAATATAGAATCAACTATCGGATGGTTTGTGGAAGAGTTTAAAGAAAATGAAGATGTTGGTCTTGTTGTAAAATTATCAATGAGTAACACGTCGCACATAGACAAAACTTATACAATCGATAGGCTAGAGAGGCTATTAAAGAGTGATCCTCTCAAAGATAGGAAGTGTAAAATATACTTAGTCCATGGAGACATGACAGAGGAAGAACTAAATGGCTTATACAAACATTCTAGTATTAAGGGTTATATTAATCTAGCGCATGGTGAAGGGTTTGGTTTACCGATGTTTGAGGCTGCTTATAACAAAATTCCTGTAATTGCGATGGGTTGGAGTGGGCAAGTTGACTTTTTGTATGCCCCAGACAGCAGTAAAAAATCAAAAAAGAAAAAAGAAATGAAGCCGTATTTTGCAAAGGTTAATCATCAAATTGGTCAAGTGATGCCTCAAGCAGTATGGGAGGGAGTAATCCAGCCAGACGCTCTGTGGGCATATCCTGCGGAAAAAAGCTATAAGATTGCCTTAAGGGATGTTTATAAAAAATATAAGGCGTACAAAAAAACAGCAGTAGATCTGGATAAATATATTAGAAAAAAGTTTACTAAAAAGAATCAATACAAACAATTTGCAGATGCTGTCTACAAGGGCGATGAATTTGATGTTGAAGATTGGTTGGATTCTTTGGGAGAAGAGGTTTTCGAATAATGTACTATGATGTAGTGGTTATAAGTGGCGGATTCGACCCCATGCATATTGGTCACTTGAGAATGATACAAGAATCGGCAAAAATGGCTCAAATCGTTGTTGTGGGGGTTAATTCAGACGAGTGGTTGATGAGAAAAAAGGGCTATGTTTTTATGCCGTGCGAAGAAAGAATAGAGATGGTTCAGGGCATACGAGGAGTTGCCAAAGCCATGGAATTCGACGATAATGACAATAGTGCTTGTGATCTCTTGCGTCGAGTTAGGGCTTTATGGCCTGACTTTAAAGTAGCATTTGCAAATGGGGGAGATAGGACATCCGATAATATCCCAGAGATCCCAGTCGCAGAAGAACTCGGTGTCCATTTGATTTGGGGTGTTGGTGGCGGAAAAGTACAAAGTTCCAGTGATTTGGTTAGCGCAAACCCCCGTCTAGCATCTCTTAGGAACCAAGGAAAATAATTGGTATGAAAATTGCTTTTTTAGCTGACTTCTTTGTTGATGATGGAATCAATGGGGGTGGAGAGTTAAATAACGAAGAATTAATTAAGTTGCTAATAAATAAGGGCAATGATGTAAAAAAATATCACACCCATGGTCTACCTGTAGATAAACTTCCTGACAAAAAAACTAGATTAATCATAGGAAATTTTATAGCTTTGTCTGAAGAGGTAAAGGACTATATTACAAATAATTATTCTTACATAATTTATGAACATGACCACAAATATTTAAAAACAAGAGACCCTTCATCGTTTAAAAATTATAAGGCTCCGGAAGAACAAATCATAAATAAACAATTTTACAAGAATGCTAAGGCTATAATTTGTCAGTCTAAGCTTCACATGAGAGTTGTTGAAAGAAATTTAAATTTAGACAACATCGTTAGTGTTTCTGGAAATCTCTGGTCAGAAGAGTCGTTGAATTATTTGGAGCAAATATCAACTTCTCAAGATGATAAAAGTGATATTTATTCAATTATGTATTCTAGCATTCCAAATAAAAATGTTGAAGAATCTATACTGTATTGTAGGGTAAATGGACTACAGTCTGAAAAAATAATGCCATGCTCACATAAGCAATTTTTAACAAAATTGAATAAAAATAAAACTTTAGTGTTTTTTCCAAAGACCTTAGAGACTTTATCTAGGATTGTTGTCGAGGCTCGCATGTTGAATTGTAGAGTTGTTACGAATAAAAAAATTGGTGCAACCAGTGAAGACTGGTTTAAGCTGAAAGGCAAGCCACTCATTGAAAAAATGAGAGAAAAAAGATTACAAATACCTGAAATTGTGCTAAAATATTTAGCATGAAAAAAGTATATATACCTGATCATAGAGGCATTTCTGGTGCAAATATTTGGATTTATGAGGGATACAGAAAAGCTTGGGAATCTTTAGGGTACAACACAGAGTATTATAATTCCAACTCAAAAAAAGCCCTAGAATCAGCAGGTGATTTGGAAGAATATTATGTTATGGCTACTGATTGGTTCTATAAACCTTTTCATAATTCCAATTTTATTTTAAAAGCAAAAAAAGTTCTTTTGTTCCCGCAACCAACAGCTTTCCCAAAGCCTTGGGGCTTGCATCCTAATTTTATTTCGTCTCTAACACCAGAGATAATAAGCGACGTAAATGATCAAGAGAACATAAAACTTTGGTCATTTGGAGAAGTTGGAAAAGTAAAAAATGAATATTTCCCCCTTTGGAAAGGTATTGAGACGGTACCATTGGCGTTCGACAGTATTTCGTATGAGTACCTTGAAGATGATAAATATAAGTTTGATGTATGTTTTGTGGGGGGCAGAGCTAACAACGGCTTCGATGAAAAATATAAAATCATGATGAATCACTTCGCTGCTTTTAAAGATAGTGGTCTTAAATGCGGAATATTCGTTGGAAGAAATTTAACGCATGAACAAGAAAATAAATTGTTATACAACTCTAAAGTTGCAATTAATATCCACGATGCCTATCAAAGAGAATTGCGATCAGATACTAACGAGAGAACATTTAAAGCCCTTGGCTTAACAGGCGTCTTAGTCAGCGATGATGAGGGGCAATTAGAGAGATTGTTCCCCGATGTAAAAAGAACAAATGATCCAAAAAAGATGGTGACATTTGTTAAAGAATATGCTAATATGAGTGCAGAAAAATTAGATTCTATTAAGAAAAAAAATAGAAAAGATATTTTAAAAAATCACACATATGTCAATAGAATTGAGCAGTTGTTAAAATTATAAACAATAATCCTTGCAATAGTTTTGATAGTGTGTTATAAAGTTAGCATGAAAGAAAAATACAAAAAAATAATTTATATCGATATTGACGAGACAATATGTGAGACTCCAAACAATAGAGATTACACAAAGTCGTCGCCAATTAGAGAAAATATAGAAAAGGCAAACTCTTTGTATGAGTCTGGAAACAAAATAGTTTATTGGACTGCAAGGGGAACAATTAGTGGTGAAGATTGGAGAGATGTAACGGTCAAACAATTTGAAGAATGGGGAGTAAGATACCACGATTTAAAATTTGGAAAGCCTTATTATGATCTTTTTATAGATGACAAAAATATGAACGCTAAGGATTGGAAATGAAAATTACTATTGTTGTACCTTGTTACAATTCGATGAAATACATAGAACAATGTATGGATTCCGCTTTAAATCAGGATTATGATAACTTTGATGTCTGGGCTTGTGATAATGAAAGCATAGACGGAACATATGAATATCTGCTAGAGCTACAGAAGGAACATCCAAGATTAAAGGTTTTTCAATTACATAATATATATCCAAATGGCTACGGAGAGGCACAGGAGCATGTGATTAAAAATCTTGAAAGCGATTATGTGACCTTTGTTGCCTCTGATGATTATATAGAAAGAGACTACATTTCCAAATGCATGGCAGTAATAGCAAAAGATCCCGAAAAAATCAAATGTATACAAAGTGGGATTAGGGGCGTTACGCACGACGGTCGCGAATATGATTCTACAGGAATGAATCAACCCCCGCACTCATACAAAAACATCAGCGAATTCAAAGAACAGTGCCTCACTAAAAGCCCCGTTTACACGCCAACTGTTATATGGCACAAAAGCCTTCTTCCTTATATGAGAGTTCATGAAGCCCATGAAGCATCTGAAATTAGTTGCATTGGGGCAGGAGATTATGACACGTATTGTTATTTGGCTGATAAAGGCATTTTCATTTATCCTATACCTGTTAGAATGGGGTATAATTATCGATGGCATGAAGACCAAGCAACGTGGATAGTACAATCAGATGATACAAACTATGATGAAATTATACAAAATTATTGGAGGATGAAATGGGAAATGTAGAACATTTTGATAAGCTTTTTATTTTTGAATTTGCCAACAATCATATGGGAGATATCAACCACGGTCTTCGAATGGTAAAGGAATTTGGAGAAGTAGCTAAACAGTATACGGAATTCCAATTTGCCGTAAAATTCCAATTCAGGGACATAGAAACTTTTATCCATCCAGATTTTAAAGAAAGAAAGGATCTGAAGTATGTAAAAAGGTTTTCAGAGACCAAGCTTACGATGGATGAGTTCAAGACATTAAAAAAGGCTGCAACAAAAGCTGGCTTTAAAACATTATGCACAGGGTTTGATGAGACATCTGTTGGTCGTATTGAGGAAATGGGTTTTGATTATATCAAGGTAGCTAGTTGCTCATTTACTGATTGGCCTCTATTAAACAAGGTGGTTGAGAGCAAATTGCCAATTATCGCCTCTACTGCTGGCTCATCTTTATCTGATATTGATAATGTTGTTAGTTTCTTTAAAAACAGAAATAAAGATTTGGCGATTATGCATTGTGTTGGGGAATATCCAACTCTAGAAGAAAATTTACAAATCAACCAAATTAATTTTCTTAAAAATAGGTATCAAGATTTACCAATTGGGTTTTCTACACATGAACATCCAGATAACAATGATGCTGTGTTCATCGCCACCGCCAAAGGAGCATGCTTATTTGAGAAGCATGTCGCTGTTGTCACAGATGAGTATCCCAAAAATGCATACTCTGCAACTCCGGAGCAGGTGGGGGGCTGGTTGTCTTCCGCAAGGCGAGCATACAAAATGTGCGGCAAAGAAAAGGGCAGACATGACAATTCCGAGAGAGAAATTTCTGATCTCCGGAGGTTTAAAAGAGGTGTATTCGCAAAAAGGTTTATCGCAGAAGGAGAAGTGATTGACCGCACAAATGTTTTCTATGCATGGCCTCCACAAGATGGTCAAATATTGGCAAACGAAATGTCAAAATATACTCATTATATTGCGAAAAAATCATTTGATGTAAATGAAGCGGTGTATAACAGTTCTGACAGTGCAGAAAAAGTAGAAACTAGAGGAAAAATTTGGGATATTGTGCAAGATGTTAAATCATTTTTAGCAAAGTCTGGAGTCGTATATCCGGGTCAGGCTAAACTTGAAATTTCCCATCATTATGGTATCGATAAATTTTATGATTTTGGTATCACTATGATAACTGTTGTGAATAGAGAATATTGTAAAAAGTTAATCATCACTCTGCCGGGACAATCTCACCCTGAACAGTATCATGAGCAGAAAGAAGAAACTTTTCTTGTTCTGCATGGAGATGTTGATTTGAAGCTCGACGGAATATCCAAAGAACTTAAGAGAGGGGATGTTGTTACCATTATGCCGGGAGTAAGACACGAGTTTTCAACTAAAAACGGCTGTGTAATCGAAGAGGTATCTTCGACTCACTATACAAATGATTCATATTATACAGATGAGAAAATCGCACAAAATAAAAATAGAAAAACTTTTATTACACATTGGATGGGTTAGACAATGATGGCTAGACTAAATAGCGGCTTTGATATACCATCGATAGGTCTTGGAACATGGGAGATAACCGGCTCAAAAGCTAAAGAAGCAACTCTTGATGCACTAGAGTGTGGATATAGAATGATAGATACTGCCATGATATATCAAAACGAAGATCAGGTCGGACTAGCAATAGAAGAAAGCGGAATAAACAGAGAAGATATTTATGTCACAACTAAGATATGGAATACCGATCATGATGATGTTGTTGGAGCATTCAACAAAAGTTTAGATCTTCTTAAGCTGGATTACATAGACCTCTATTTAATTCATTGGCCTTCAAAAGAAAACGATGTTCGCTTGCAAACTTGGGAGACCATGCACGAACTTATGACTAGCGGCAGGGCTAAATCTATTGGCGTAAGCAATTATAGCATCAATCACCTAGAAGAACTTATTGGAAAAACAGGAATAGTCCCAAGCGTCAATCAAGTTCCAATTAGTCCGTTTACTGTTGATACACAATTCTTTCAGATTAGTCACAATAGAGAATTAATAAAATACTGCAAAGACAAGGGCATTGCCATTGAGGCATACAGTCCCTTGACTCGTGGATTAAAGCTACAAAATCTAGATCTGGTACAGATGTCAAATCGGTACAATAAAACACCAGCACAAATTTTAATAAGGTGGAGCTTGCAAAGAGGTTTTGTTGTAATACCAAAATCTCAAAACAAACAAAGAATAAGTGAAAATTTCAATGTTTTTGATTTTCAAATAAACGACAAAGACATGCAAACATTAAATTCATTTTAAGAGGTCGGTAACGTCATGAGGGTATCGGATTACATTATTAATTTCCTTGAAAACAAAGGTATTAAAAATATTTTTACATTGTCTGGGGGTTTTTGCTTGCCTCTAGTGGACTCTCTTAGTAAGAGCAATATTGATTACGTGTGCAATCTTCACGAACAGTCATCCGCAATATGCGCTGAAGCATATGGGCAGTACACTGGGCTTCCGGGTGTCTGTCTAGTTACTGCCGGCCCTGGCGGCACGAATACAATCACTGGCGTTGTTTCCGCGTGGCTTGACTCTATCCCAATGATTGTTTTATCAGGGCAGGTGCAAAGTAGAGACTTGAGGGGTAAGAGAAAAGTCAGGCAGATTGGATTTCAAGAGGTAGACTTTATACCTATGGTTAGTAGTATAACCAAGTATGCTACAACAGTGAAAAAATCAGAAGATATTAGGTGCATCATGGAGGCAGCTTGGCACGAAGCTACCACGGGTAGAAAGGGGCCTGTATGGATAGACGTGCCCTTGGATATACAGTCAGCGCAGGTTGATATATCTCAACTGAGATCATTTAAGCCAACCAATGAGGACGCAAACGATCCAAAGTTATTGTCAAATAAAGTTAAAAAATTCTATAATCTACTTAATGAGTCTAAGAGACCAATTGTTTTGGCAGGAAATGGGATAAGGTTATCTGGTGCAGAACAGAAATTTATAGATCTTGTAGAAAAATTAAATATACCTGTTTTGACAACTTGGAAAGCCATGGATTTTTTAGATGAAAATCATCCTCTATATGTTGGTAGACCGGGAATAATAGGGCAGCGCGGCGCTAATTTTTCACAACAAAATTCAGACCTACTGATTTCTATTGGGGCTAGGCTAGATTATGGACAAACAGCGTTTAATCATAATAATTTTGCTAAAAAGGCAAAGAAAGTTATTATTGACATAGACCAATCTGAAATTGACAAAATGCAGTTTGAAGTAGACTGTGCGATAAATTTTGACGCCGGATCGTTTATAGATGAAGCCCTCGATAAATCTTCTGAGAGCAGTGGTGATTTTTCCAATTGGTTAGATACATGTAAAAATTGGCATGTCAAGTACCCAGTAATACTAGAAGAATATTGGCAGCAAAAAGATAAGGTTAATAACTATGTTATTGTTGACGTATTATCTCAATTAATGAACTCTGACGATCTCTTGATACCCGGCAGCTCCGGGGCATGCAGCGAGGTCACTATGCAGGCATTTAAAGTAAAAAAAGGCATTAGAATATTCAATAGTGAGGGATTAGGCTCCATGGGATTTGGTGTCCCAGCAGCGATTGGGGGTTGTATAGCATCAAATAAAAAAAGAACAATATGTATAGACGGCGATGGCGGATTTATAATGAACGTTCAAGAGCTGGAAACCGCTAAAAGATTAAATTTGCCGATTAAATATTTTATTCTTAACAATGGTGGATATGTATCAATAAGGAATTCACAAGATAAACATTTTGATAGATACGCCGCGAGTAGTGAAAATAGCGGTGTAACAATCCCAGACATAGAAAAAATTGCTTTTTCTTATGGTATAAAATATCATAAGATAGAAAGCCATGATAATATTCTTAGTAATGTACAAAATATTTTAGAAGAAGAAGGGCCCGTCGTGTGCGAAGTGATGATGTTACATACACATCAATCATTGCCAAGAAGCTCATCTTACAAGCAGGAGGACGGCACATTTGTATCGCTCCCTATGGAAGATATGCTTCCCTTGTTGGACAGAAAAGAGTTTGAAGAAAACATGAGGGTAAGTAATGACTAAGAAAATACTTATTACAGGTGCAAATGGTTTCGTGGGGAAAAATTTAAAAAAAACACTATCTGACAAGCATCATATTATTGCAACTGGTCGGCAAGAGTTAGACTTATTAGATAGGGATAGTGTCTTTGATTACTTGGGCAATGAAAAATTTGATATAATAATTCACACAGCGACATATGATGCCGCCCCAGAATTTTCCCCTAATAACCCGGACAAGGTTTTAGAATATAATCTTCGAATGTTTGATAATCTATCTCAATGCGATAAGCAATATGGGGCTATGTTATATTTTGGATCTGGAGCAGAGTGGAGACGGGAAAAACCATATGGTCTATCTAAGTACGCCATGGATCAAATAGCTAAAAATAAAAATAATATTTATAATTTAAGACTATATTCAGTATATGGAGAAGGTACAGACTGGAGGTATAGGTTTATAAACAATGCATGTGCGAAGGTTTCTTTGGGCATGCCGATAAGCATACCTAAAATTAATAAATGTGATTATTTTCATATAAAAGATCTTTGCAATGTAGTAGAATACTATATAACTAACTATCTAGTTTTGCCAAAGAGCAGCGATATATGCTCCGGGGATGTGTTATCACCAGAGGAAATTGTGAAAATTATTAAAAATCTAACACAAGTTCAGAGCGTAAAATATCATGATTCTGTTACCTCTACAGTTAGTCGATCAAAAAGCTCTCAAGAAGCCTATTACGGGGATAGCAGCTTTGTTGCTTCTCTGCCAATAGAGCTTACAAATATATCTGATGGTATTGATAATTTAATAAAATTTTATTCAACTAATCTTGTTGATTATAGGGAATTTGTTTATTAATGACTGAACAAAATGAGCACAGTTTAAAGTCTACTATTTATGATGGTAGGCATGATTTGAAGGAGAATATTCCCTTACAAACTCCTTACGTAATCTACATAGAACCCTCTGGTCATTGCAACTTTAAGTGCAAATTCTGCCATCAGTATGAATTCCCACAAAAAATGAGAGAACTGGCATCTTTAATGTCACCAGAAACCGTTAAAAAATTAATATCCGACATAAAAAGGTTTGATCAAAAATTAAAGCTAATAAGAATATGTGGTCAAGGAGAACCTCTTATAAACAAAAAATTAGGATCATACCTGAAAGAGTTAAGAGAGTCTGACGTGACTGAGAAAATAGAATTAATTACCAATGGTTCTCTTTTGCGAGGAAAAATTATTCCCGAGATAGCAAAGTATGTTACAAGAGTGGTAATTTCAGTTGAGGCCCTTGACGGCGAGGGCTATCAAGACTTAGTTGGGTCTGATGTAAAGTTTGATAAAATAGTTGAAAATGTCAAAAATATGTATGATAATAGGGGCGACTGTATTGTGCATGTTAAAATCCCTAGTGTTTCTGTCGAAAAAGAAGAGGAGAAGAAAACTTTTTTTGAAACATTTTCAAGCATATCTGATGAAATGAATGTTGAACACATCGTGCCCCTGTGGCCGGAGATGCAGATATCTGATAAATTGGTGCCATTACGAAATAAAAAATCTAGATGGGATAAGGATTTTAATAAACGTCAGGTCTGTGTGCAAATATTTAAAGGCATGCAAGTGTGTGCGAATGGGGATGTGGTGCCGTGCTGTGTAGACTGGGAACGTGTAAATTTATTAGGAAACATTCATGATGCACCTATTGATAAAATATGGTTCGGACATTTACTTAAGGATTTGCAAAATGAACACCTTAAGGGAAACAAGGACAAAATCAGACCATGCAATGACTGCACAATGAATGATTATAGTGAGCCGGATAATATTGACTCTTTAATGAATAAACTGGAGATTGCGTAATGACGAGCAACCACGTTAGTAATAAAGTAGATAGAATTTCTTTAGCAAAAGAAGGGTGCAGAATATGTGGAAGCAGCCTTGAAACTTTGATCACATACAATCAACAACCTTCAAGAGCACAGCATTTTCCAGACGAACAAACTATTCCATATGATCTTGGCATACCATTAGAGGTATTTCAGTGCGTCGGGTGCGGAACAGTCCAAATACCCTCTGACCCTGTTGACTATTACGAGGAGGCAATTAGATCTCCTGATTGGGATTTGGATCCTTTTAGGCAAAAACAATATGAAGATCTTGTAGAGCAATTTAATTTGCATGGCAAAAAAGTTGTACATGTAGACAGAAGACCAGAACCTGACAAGTATGATGCTTTTTTAATGTTCAATTATTTAGAACACTTTCCAGATCCAAGAGAGACACTAGCCCAAATACATGATAATTTAGAAGGCGCAGGCGTAGGTATCATTGAAGTGCCTAATTTTGATGAGATTATTCGTGATCGTATATTTGGAGAATTTATTATTGATCACTTGTTTTATTTTACAGAAAAAACTTTAAGGTTTGTTTGCGAAGCAAGTGGGTTTGATGTTATAAGAATAGAAGAAATTTGGAATGGAGCTAGTTTGTCTGCTGTTGTGAGGAAGAGAGAGCCATTGTCTGCCAAGCCATTTAAAGAGAATCGAAAAGAATTAATACAAGATATGGATAATTTTATAAACCAGTTTGATTCAGCCACGATATGGGGTGCAGGACACCAGACGTTAATGTTCTTGACTATGATGAATAGCTTAGATAAAGTACCATATGTTGTTGATGATTTTGAGCCAAAGCAATACAAATATACTCATGTTTCTCATAAGTTAATTTTGCCTTGTGAAGAGTTAAAAACTAAGCCTGTTGATGGTATTATAATAGTTGTTGGTTGGCAGTATAAGAGTGTGCTCAAGCGGATTAAGGAACTAAATCTTAACCCTATGCCAACTTTAGCATTGATTGAAAAGGGCACTTTAGAAATAATAGACATTAATGAGGTCAAGGATGATTAAAACAGAAAGCGGATTGCAAATACAAGCAATTGTTGAGGGGCAAGGTGACCATCCAAAATCTGGCGATAGGGTTTTGATAAACTATATATTGCACCTTGGCACTGGAGTTAGTTCTTCAAATTATGATTATGATAAATTATGTTATATTGACGATCAGGTCGATTCCACATATGAGCCCCCTTTCAACTCTCCAATAGAGATTATCATTGGAACAGAAACAAAAAAAGATTCACTTTATGAGAAGGGAGATTCAATTGCTGGAATAAGCGAGGCTTTGCTAGGAATGAAATTTGGCGGCAAAAGTAGAATTTTAATACCGTCCGAATTAGCTTATGGAGTGGAGGGCGGAAGCAGCTTCCACACTTTTCATGGTTATAGAACACCCCCCAATAGAGATTTAGATATGGTCATAGAGTTAGTGGCACCAGTGGGGTCTGGAGGTGGAAATAGTGAGTGAAGAAATAGAAAAGCAAGAAGAAGAAACAGTCGCAGCCTTAAATATTGATGGTCTTGTAGATGATAATGCAAAATTCGTTTCAAATGTAACAAAGATAGGTTGGTCAAAAAATTCTCATAAAAAATGGAATCGAGTAATAAATAAGATTGCAACAGTAGTAAAAGATGAAATACACCAAGGTAAAAATCACACAACTGTGACATTAAAGGCTGGCAGTGAAGTAATCATTGACGATATTAGAGGCAGAATTAATCCACAATATAGGGTTACTGATGCTAATGGAAAAATTTGGTTTGTTTCTGCAACAAATTTAAAATTTTCTGAAGAAGACAGTGGAAAAAAAGAAGAAGTTTCTGACCCAAGAGATAATTATATATATCGCGGAGGAGTACGTGTTGACGGGACTGATGAGGAAAATGATGTCGTCCCAAAAAGATACGAAATGCCACTGACCACCGAAGACGAAATTAAAATCTTAAAGCAAAAGGCTAAAGAGGCGCGAGAGGAGAGCAAAAATAATGGCTAATTCACATGACGCAATGTTTAGGGGCGTATTGGAGGGGAACAAATATGACCCAGCCCCCGGCTTAACTGATGAAGAAATAAGAAAAAGAGCGGAAGCAATACGAGAGGGGAAAGACGTAGATTTAACTAATACTCAAGTTGGGTATGAAGGGGAAGAAGTTAAAGCTCGCCAAAATTGGCTAGCAGAAAAAAAGCCTCATGTTTATAAAAAAATGATGCAATATCCCGAGAAGCTAGCCAGAGGAGAAGGAATCCCAATCATTCAGTTTCAGTACGATTATTTGTGCAATTTTGATTGTGAGCACTGTTGTATTGATAAGTTTTATGTTCCTAAATCTTGGGAAAAAGCTTCCGGACGACGAAAATTTGAACTAGAAGATGTTAGGAGACTCTCAAAAGAAGCTGACGAATATGGTTTGGCAAATTTTGTAATTACAGGCGGCGAACCGCTACTGTTGAAAGAATTCGATCAGCTTGTAGAAGCTATAGATCCTAGCAAATTTTTCATCGCATGTGACTCTAATGCTTGGTTTTTAGATAGAAAAAGAGTTAAGCACTTAAAATCAATTGGTGTTGACAAAATGCAATTAAGTCTAGATGGAGTAGATGCTGAGAGTCATGACACATTCCGCCGAGCACCCGGATCGTGGGATAGGGTTATGAAAGCGATTGATGCATGCAAAGAAGAAGACATGCATGTTATTTTGTCAACGGTTATCTGGAAAGACAGGATTTATACAGATGAATGGAGAAACTTTTTGGAGTTTGCCAAGAAAAAAGAAATTGGAACTTATGTTGTATTTGCAAAGCCCGTTGGAGCATTCGAAGGTGTAACAGAACAAATGTTGACTGAGAAAGAAAACAAAATTTTGGAGCAATTTGAAAAGGAATATGATATTTTTACCCACATGACACCATCATATGGTCGCGACATTGGGTGTATTGCAGTCAAGAGAATGGTTTCCATGTCTCGGTATGGTGATCTCATGCCCTGCCCATATCAGCACGTTGCACTTGGTAATTTCTTTGAGGAACCATTAGCCGAAATTCTAGACCGTTCTCTTAACATTAAGTGGTTTGATCCAAAGAAAAATATGCCTTGCATATGTGGCGTTGACAAAGGGTTCATTGCAAATGTTATCTCGCCAACATACGGAGATGCTGAAGTCCCTGTGAGGTACGATAAGATTTTCACTGGTGATGATTTTATTAATAAAGAAAATACAGGAACTGTTGATCCTAAGAGCGGCTGCGGCAAAGAGGTTGAAACTTGGGCAGAAGCACCTTTAATTACTTTAAAGGGCAAAAAACACGGAACTTACGACACCATTACAGAAGCAACGAGGGGAGGGGTTTAGTCATGGTAGAGTTTACAGAAAGTGCTATAAAAACTTTAAAACAATCAATTGAAGAAAATGATTATCTTCGCATCGCCGTCCGGGGCGGAGGTTGTTCTGGTTTTATGTACGACATGCAAATCGAAGAGGAACCAAGCAAGGGAGATGAAATATTAGAATTTGATGGTGTAAAGATATGCATTGATAGAAAAAGCTCGTTTATGCTTAACGACACCACCATTGATTATGAAACAACTTTATCCCAATCGGGATTTAAATTCGTAAATAAAAAAGCAACTGGAACCTGCGGTTGTGGATCATCTTTTTCTTGTTAATATTACCAAAAAAAGCTTGAAAAATAAAAATAATTTTGATATAATATTCGCATGAATGTAAATCAACTATGGTAGGCGAATGTCTGAAAAATTAAAAGAAATACTTAGTCTTGTCGAAGAATATGTAAAAGAAAAAAATAGCAAAAAATGGAAGCCGGGAGAAGACTGGTTGTCGTATTCCGGCCCTGTATTTGATGAAGGTGAATACAAAGCTGCTATTGAAACTTTACTTTCTGGTTGGCTAATTTATGGACAGCAGGCTAGAAAGTTTGAGTTGGAGTTTGCTGAAGAGCTTGGCAAAAAAGCCGGTATTTTAACAAACTCCGGAAGTTCAGCAAACTTACTAATGGTTGCTGCTCTAACAAGTAAAGATAGGTATGTGAAGAAAAAGTGGAATCTACAGAAGGGTTCTAAATTTATTACGCCAATTGTATGTTTCCCTACTACAATCAATCCTCTAATACAGTGCGGGTTTGAGCCTGTATTCGTGGACGTAACCTTACCCGATCTTAATTTGGATTTAGATCAGGTGGAAAAACTACTGGAAGAAGACACAAACTCTGAAATCAGAGGAATTTGTTTTGCACATGTCTTAGGTAATCCTCCTGATATGGACAGGCTCATGTCCTTGGTAGAAAAATATAATCTTGTTTTTCTCGAAGATGCTTGTGATGCTTTGGGGTCGTCTTATGACGGTAAAAAGCTGGGGTCTTTTGGGGACATATCAACATGCTCGTTCTTTCCAGCACACCATATGACAATGGGCGAGGGGGGTTTTGTAGCCACAAGTTCTGGTAAATTAAGACAGATAATTGCGAGCTTTAGAGATTGGGGACGGGCATGTTATTGTAACACCTCAATGCCGGGAAATGTCACATCGGGTACCGCTTGTGGAAAT
>Ga0080013_1003295_pt1 | contig 17303 bp, 12 predicted proteins | sample ETNvirenome_6_85_FD_69236 | JGI IMG/M metagenome (GOLD analysis project Ga0080013, IMG submission 69236) | Marine viral communities from the Pacific Ocean - ETNP_6_85 (SPADES assembly) (version 2) | ecosystem: Environmental > Aquatic > Marine > Oceanic | place: Pacific Ocean | collected 2013-06-19 | reverse complement strand
TACAAACTACTTTAAATTTGATGCATCTGGAAACTCAATAGATATTAAAACCGATACATTTGATTTAGATACAACTAATCTTGACATTGTATCTTCAGATAAAAGAATTACAATCAATGATGGAGCTCAGGATAGAATTTATATTGGTGAAGTAGATGGTGGTTCTGTATATGGAATGAAAATATTTAATTCATCAGGTGCCGGTGATAGTAATATTTTGGTTGAATTTGGTGGTGGTGGAAATCAAATAGCTGGTTGGACTATTGATACCGAAAAGATTTATTCAACAAATTTATACATGCGTTCATCTGGTGTTGTTGAAACTGCAGATTTTGCAAGTGGAGTTAAAGGATGGAGACTTGATTCTGTGAATAATGGAAGTGCAGAATTTGAAAACGTAAGAATACGTGGTACACTTTCAACTACAGTATTTGAAAAAGAAACTGTAAATGCAGTCGGTGGTCAATTATACATAGCAAATTCAACTATGTTAACAGGTTCACAAAATATATCAGCAAGTGAAGCTACAATGAGTGTTGTAAACGTTTCTGGATTTACAGGTAGCTACGGAAATAATTTTGGAGAAGTTTTATCATTAAAGAAAGTAACGGATACTGGTTTTCAAACAGAATATGTATTGATTCAAAGTGCATCAAGAAATATTGCATCAAGTGATACGGATTTTAGTGGTAACCTTTTTGTTGTTCGTGGATATAGTGGTTCTCTATCTAGTTCAAATTCTACTAGTTCTTTAGGAGATATGGCCTCAAGAGCGCAAACTTATAGTCCTGGTCAAGTAATGGTATCTACTGGTAGAAGTGGTAGTGGATATGTTAGAATAAATGCCAACCCGAATGATCAAACTACACCATATATGGATATTGTTGAAAGAACTGGTAGTGCAATTTATGACGTAGATTTAAAAGTAAGACTTGGTGATTTAAGTGGACTGTCAACTGCACAAGTTGGCTCAAGTCCTGGTTTTGGATTATTCACAGATAGAGCCTTTTTAACAAATGATGTAACAGTTGGAACATTAGCAACAGAACATATTGTTATAGATTCAACAAGTATTAAGTTTATAGACAACGCCACAACAATGGCAGAACTTAGAGGAACTACTTGGACATTAGGTGGAGCTCATAGTTCAACAGATGATGTTGTTGTTCTCTCACCAACAAATGGTGTAAAAATTTATGATAATGAATATGATTATGTGCATATGACTTCTACTGGGTTGGATGTGTATACCAATATTTCTTCTGCAGCTGTTAAAGTTGCCACTTTTGGTGAAACTACTACTGTTGGTAGAACTGATTCAACAAATGTATATAGTGAATTATCATCCGGTACGTTTAGCATAAAAAATAGTGCTAATACATATATATCAGCTTCTGTTGACGGTATCAGTATATCAGGTTCAATAACAGCAACTAAGGGTACAGTTGGTGGATTTGCAATATCACCATCACCCAACTCATTTCTATCATCTTCAGTTGTGAATCCCGCTGCAGCAAGTGCACTTAATCATATATTAATTCATCCAATGGATACTTCTGATAATCTTAATAAATTTGAACTTGCTTCTATTGACTCAGATAATAACATAGGAGGAATGTTTGAAGTTCAAGCGTATACAAAAGATGTAAAAGTCAATTTATGGACTAAGGTTAATGAAACAAAACCGGGAATGTATACAACTTTCAGTCCTACTGAGGAAATAGTAAGAACTATTTATCATACACAATTGTATTCTTCAAGTTTAAATTTAGGTGTAGTACCAGGACCTGGAGGTGGATTTAGTTATACTCACGCTGATGGTGGAGGAGTCTATCTTGCCATTGTTCCTGCACACGGTGACCCTATCGTCAAGAAAGCATTAACTGGAGCAAAGCAAATATCTCCACCAGAATATCAAGATTTTTTAGCGGCCGATAATCTGAGTCATACTGGTCCTAGTGGTATGTATTTTGATGCCAAACAATGGGGTGGATTGGGTGCTCGTGGTGAAAAGAGTGGATCAAAAATGTGGATGGGTAGAGTTACAAAAGCATCAAATCATATAGCTTTTGATGGTAATGACTTTCATTTTAGAATAGGGGATTCAGGTAGTTTTGGTTCTGGTAGTGTAGGAGAAGGTGGAAGTTTAGGAATATTTTTTACTGGTTCAGCTGCTGACACCCAACCAAGAATGACTTTTTATAGTGGTTCAAAAATAGTTCAAGGAGATATTCAACAGGTAGCGGCAAATGCAAATAATATGTTTATTAGTGGTTCAATATACTCAACTGCTTCTTTTGGAGCATTATCTTTAAATACAAATCTTAAAAATCCGAATAATGTTGCTAATACATTAACAATAAAATCTGGCCGGATAGCATCTGCTGGACCTGTATTTGAAGTGCTTTCTGGATCCGGAGATAAAACCCTTTTCCGAGTAGATGATTATTACGGAGATTGCGCTGTATTAATGTATGATTCTACCACAACCACTCAACAGATAAATTTAAGAACTACAGCAGATGATCCTAGTTATTTTAATCAAAAATTACTTATTGGTGAAAGAAATAATTCATCTAAAAATAGACTAGAAGTATGGCATACAGGAGCTGATACTGATGACGGTATTATAATTGTAAGAAATGATAGTTCTACTGGTGATGGTGATATACTCGGTGGTATTGGATTTGATTCAGATGACGGTGATGTACCAAGTAGCATAACAGAAGCTTCTGCTTTTATTGCAGCATATGCCGCTGAAGATCATGGTGGGGGTGATAAAGGTGGTGATTTAGTATTCGGTACAACAACAATTAATGAAAATCAAGATGTAACTTCTCATGAATGGATGCGTATTTTAGATTCAGGTAAAATTGGTATCGGGACAAACGCACCAGCTTACACACTAGATGTTGCTGGTGATGCACGAGTAACAGGTATGTTAACCGCACAAGAATTTCATACAAAGTTTGTTTCAGCTTCTATAATATATTCAAGTGGTTCAACTAAATTTGGTGATACTTTAGATGATAGACATGAATTTACAGGTTCACTTGATATAAGTGGTTCAATAACTCCAGGTAAAGATGATACATTTGATTTAGGAGCTTCAGGGAAAGAATGGAAAGATTTATACATAGATGGTACTGCAAATATTGATAGTTTATCTGCCGGTACTGCAGTAGTAGGTGATTTATCAAATACTCGTGTTGTTTTAGCAGGTTCAGGTGGTGAATTAGAAGGCGATCCAAATTTTACATATGATCAAACAACAATTACTTTGAATGATGATGTAGCAGTACAAGAATATATATACCATAACGGTGATTCTAATACATATATACAATTTTCATCTGATCAGATTCAGCTATATGCTGGTGCACACGAAGTACTTAATTATGATGAAGATTCCTCAAGTACATTACAATTAGATAGTGGTGGACAAGCTGATATAACATTTGGTGGTAGTAATGTATTCTTTGGTGGGGATGAAGGAAGTTATGATGGAATGGTCGGCATCGGGACAACGGCTCCAGGTTCAGCATTACACGTTTGGGGAGCAATAAGTGGAAGTAGTATTCAAAGTCAAGGAGATATAACCGTTGCACAAACTGGTTCGTTTTCTAGAGTAGAAACTGATAATTTTTATTCAAATGGTTCAGGAATAAATGTTTTTGGAAATAGAACGCTTATAGGAGATACAACTCCAAGCTCGGATCTTCTCAGTAGCACCATTACATTAGAAGTAGACGGAGATATGGCAGTAACTGGTAAAATCCTTCACCGAGAAGGTGGTGCAGAAGATACATACATATCTTTTGCAGGTGATCAAATTCAGTTGTACGCTGGTGGTAATGAAGTTATTAATGCAGATGAAGATTCTAGTCCTACTTTTACGTTTGGTAATGTTTGGGATTATACATTTAATTCCAGTTCAAACGCATTGTTTATTGGAGGAACAGAAGGAAGTTATGATGGAAAAGTCGGCATCGGGACAACGGGTCCAGATGGTACACTTCATGTTCATACTGCTACTGCTGGAACAATTACTCCAGATTCGGCTGCTGATAATTTAATAGTTGAAAATAGTGCAGCTGCTGGAATATCAGTATTAGCTCCAGATGCTAATGATGCGAGTATATATTTTGGTTCACCATCTAACGCTGGGGCTGCTGCTTTACGATGGAATAACACTGCAAATACATTAACATTAGAAACAAGGAATGCTAGTGGTGATTTAGTTTTTGAGACAGGAGACAGTTCAGAAGCAATGAGAATTCTTGACTCAGGCAATGTCGGCATCGGGACTGATGCACCTTTAAGTAGATTAAGTATAAAATCAAGTGCAGCTTTTGATTTGTCTTCTACTATTGCAGGACAAGATGGATTAAATATTATAGACGGAGCAGGAACAAGAGGGTCAGGTAATTATGGTTCAGGAATAAGTTTTGGTCCTATTGATAATGTAAATCGTAGACAGGCTGCAATTGCACCAGTTCAAGGAACTTCTGATTTAGACCAACTGGGATTAGCATTTTTTACACACCCTGCCGCAGACACATACGAATCTAATATGGCAGAAGCTATGAGAATAAATTACGATGGCAACGTCGGCATCGGGACCACTGCTCCTTCACAACCATTAACAGTAGCTGGAAACATAAGTGCAAGTGGTGATATGTATGTGGCTGGTGATCAATCATATTTTGCTAGATATAATGCGGGTGATGGTAACAGAGGAATGTTTCAATGGCAAGGGATACAATTTGGAAATAATGGTGTGAATTATATAGTAGCAGGAAATACATCTGGAAATGGATATCTACAATTTGTAGTAGATAACTCAACTGACTTAGATGGAAACCCTGCAGGTCATAATGGTATTGATGCCATGACTATTGATAAAGCTGGCAACGTCGGCATCGGGAACGCTGCTCCACCAGTAGCATTAACAGTAGAAGGTCAAATAAGTGCTAGTCATTCGGGTAACGATAACCCAACATTATATATAGAAAATACTAATGGTGATGGTAATGGAACTTGGAATAATGGAGCATTGATTCAATCATGGGTTGGTGATACGGATGGGATAGACTTGAGAAATACTAATGATGGTGATTACTTTTTAGGTAATAATCAACAAGGAAACGGTATTTTTATGTATGATGGAACTGGTGGAGTATGTATAACTTATGCCGGGTCAGTTGTTTGTAGGGTTGACAGTAGTGGGGGACTTGAAGTGGCGAGCGGCGCTCTTGGAGTTGGTGTAACTCCAAGTGGAACTGGCGGTAGAATAGATGCAAGTAATGATATAGTAGCATATAGTTCATCTGATATACGATTTAAAAAGAATACTACACCAATTTCAGATGCTTTATTTAAAGTACAGCAAATACAAGGTATTGAGTTTGATTGGATTCCAAGTGAAGAACATCATGGATATGAAGGTCATGATGTTGGTGTAGTTGCACAAGAAGTTATAAAGGTATTACCAGAAGTTGTTCAAATACGAGAGTCTGGTTACATGGCAGTTAAATATGAAAAGATGATACCTTTATTAATAGAAGCAATAAAAGAACAACAAGAACAAATTGTTGAATTAAAACAACAAATTGAGGAGATAAAAGATGGCATGTCCAAGTAGTGGAGCAATATCTTTAAATAGTATTTATAATGAATTGGATGATAATGATTATCTCGGTGGTACAACTAATTCAAATGTATCATTAAAAGATTGTTCTACTGGATTAGTGGATCATATAAATGAAAATAATGATCCGGCTAATATGCCAAATGGAAGTACGCCACATTACATGAGTGAATTTTATAGTTATGATCATGATGCAGGTGGTGGTGGACGAAAATAATTTTTTTAATTTATGTAAGTGTAATATTTATATATGAGTATGTACGACATTTTTAAACTATTTATTAATATATTTAGAGAAAAATATGAATAAATTAACACAATATCTGACAGAACCTTTTTTAATTGAAGAGGGAGTAAATGATCCTGGTATCTTAAAGGCTGTATTCCTTGCTGGTGGACCTGGAAGTGGTAAGAGTTTCGTAGCTTCTGGTCTTTACGGTATTCCAAAGAAGGCTAATGTGTCTGCGTACGGTCTTAAATTGGTAAATCAAGATAAAGCACTCACTACATTATTAAAAAAATACGGATTTGGTACAGATTTAGATAATATGCCAGAAGAATTATTCAGACAACTTACAGATCCATCAGCTGAGGATTATAGTGGATTAAGAGGATATGCAAAAGATATAACGAATCAACAGAAAAAACAATATATGAATGGCAGACTTGGAATGATTATAGATGGTACTGGTCATAAGTTTGGTAAAATACGAGACCAGAAAATGGAATTAGAAGAAATTGGATATGATTGTTATATGGTTTTTGTTGAAACTTCATTAGAAATAGCGCAGGCTCGTAATATGGAAAGACCAAGAAAATTAAAACCGAGTATTGTAGAGGATTCTTGGAAAGATGTTCAAAAGAATAAAGAGGCTTTTAATGGTTTATTTAGTAGGAATTTTATAGTAGTAAATAATAATGATACTTTAAAACCAGAAGCAGCTGAAAAGAAATTTGAATTTTTAATGAAACAAGGAATATCTAAGTTTATAAAAAAACCTATACAAAATACTCAAGGTAAAAAGTGGGTTGAAAAACAAAAAATAATGAAAGAAGATATTAATATACCAGTTAAAGTTGGTGATACTATTCTTGTTGGAAAATTTAAAAACAAGAAGATGGTAATCAAAGATATTGGTAAAGATAAACATGGGATGCCGACTATAAATGGAAGAAAAGCTACTACATTTAGAATACACAAAACAGTAAATATTTTTGATGATTTTGATGAAGAAGTTAAAGAAGAATTCGGTGCACCGTCTGGATTTTTACCATCACCAAGTCGTAAAGGTATTAATAAAAATAAAACGGATAAGAAAAGTGGTTATAAGAAAGTAGATGAGAGTAAAGCTGAGTTGTATAAACTTTATAAACAAGCTATGAAAGCTATGCCAGGTTCACCTAATCAAAAAAAGATTAAAAAACAAATTGCTGTTTTACGAAAAAAATTAGGTATGAATGAACAAAAATCAAAAATCAAAAAAGTTATTGGTGTATTCGGTGGAAGATTCCAACCATTTCATTCAGGTCATCTTGCTACATATAAATGGTTGAAGAGTAGGGTAGATGAAGCTTATGTAACTACATCTGATATTAAACAGCCGCCACGACATCCTTTAAATTTTAAAGAGAAGAAACAGCATATTACAAAAATGGGAGTTCCTGCAAATCGTATTGTTAAAGAAACAACACCATATGTTGCAAAAAATGTACTACAAGATTATGACTCAGAAACTACAGCAGTAATTTATATTGTAGGAGAAAAAGATGCTGGAAGGTTAAGTTCAGGAAAATACTTTCAATCATATAAAAAACATAAAAATAATTTACAAGGATTTGGTGAACACGGATACACTTTATCAGCGCCCCAAAGTGGTAATGTTAGTGGAACACAAATGAGAAAACTTTTAGGTGATCCAAAAATTGATGATAGTGCTCGACAAAAGCTTTTTAAAAAATCATTTGGATATTATGATAAGAAAGTTTATAGTTATATGACTAAATCATTCAGAAAACTTTTTGAGTCTTTAATATTAACAGATGAATTGATAGAAGAATTTTTATTAGAAGCTACTAATACAACTGCTGGAAATTTAGATGATGGTCCTTCTACATTTTATAAAGATTATAGTGCTTACAAAAAAGTATCTAAAGAATGGTTAGATTCTATGTACGAGAAAGCTGGTTGGAAAGTTATAGATTATATTTTAAGCGATAAAGCAGAAAATTCAGTTATGAATGATTATAAATCAGTAGCTTTAACTTATTTAGATCATGGACAAGCTGGTGGTTCTACATCGGCTGTTAGTAAATATAAAAAATGGATGACAAAGGTTGTAAAACCTTTAGGTTGGGAAATAGTTGATTGGATGGGCACTGATTCTGCTATTAATAATATTATTGGTACATTATTTTCAGCTGGTGCAGACGGTGATATTGATTTTGATGAAGATTCTTTATTTGAGAGATTTAATTTAAATAAAGAAGTTCAATTACTTACAGAAGGTGGCGCATATGGACACCTTAGTCACCCATTTGATGATAAAAATTTAACGTTTAGGGATTTTAAGAATATAGTTATTAATACATTACAGGGAAAACTTGATAGAGAAGGACCAGTTACAGAAAAAACAGATGGTCAAAATATAATGATAAGTTGGAAGAATGGAAAACTTATTGCTGCTAGAAATAAAGGACATATTAAGAATCATGGTGCAGCTGCTTTAGATTTGGGTGGTATAAAGAATATGTTTGCTGGAAGAGGTGATATTGAGAAAGCATTTGTTTTTGCTATAAGAGATTTACAAAGAGCAATTAGTGGATTAAGTGATAAACAAAAAAATAAAATATTTGGAGAGGGTTCTAAGTTTATGTCCCTTGAAATTATATATCCAAAAACAGCAAATGTAATACCCTATGATAAATCACTTTTACAATTTCATGGAACTATAGAATACGATGCAAGTGGTTCGCCTATTGGAAGTGACAGAGGAAGTGCAAAAATACTTGAGGGGATGATAAGACAAATTAATCAAAATATACAGAAGACATTTAAAATTGATAAACCATTTGTAGCTAATTTACCACAAGTAAAAGATTTTTCTCAAAGACAGAGTTATTTTTTGGGAAAGTTAAATAAGTTACAGAAAGAATTTGGATTGAAAGATAATGATACATTAGCAGATTATCATCAAGCTTATTGGATGGAGTATATTTATAATGGTGCTAAACAGTTTAAATATAATTTGCCAAATAATATATTGGTAAAGCTTACTCGCAGGTGGGCATTTTTAGATAAATCTTATAAAATACAGCAAATGAAAAAAGATTTTGTAAAATATCCAAAGTTTTTAGATTGGGTATTGAAAACAGATAAAATGGATTTACAGAAATTACAGAAACAACATATAAGAGATTGGGAAGTTTTATTTTTTGAGTTGGGTGCAGAGGTATTAAAAAATCTTCAAAGTTTTATAGCTGCAAATCCAGACAGATCTGTTCAAAAAATTAAAAAAGATTTAACTAAAACAATTACACAAGTTAGAAAAGCTAAAGATCCTTCTAAATTAGAAATGTTGAAAACACAGTTAGATAGATTGAAAGCTTTGGGTGGATTTAAATCAATTATTCCAAGTGAAGGAGTTACATTTGTTTATAAAGGTAAATTGTATAAATATACAGGAGCATTTGCACCTGTTAATCAAATTTTAGGAATGTTAAAGTTTACGAGGTAATTATGGGATACAGTAAAGAAACAGAAAGACAAAATCAAGCATTAAGTGATATATTAGCTGGCCGTGAAACTGAAAAAAGGGCAATGGTTGGTTATAAAGGTAAAGAAAAAGAAGAGGGTGATGTTATTCCAAAAATGACAGAACTGATGCAGGATGTTAGAATGCCTCTGTTTTGTAAAGAATGTAATAAAGTTATGAAGAAAAGACTTGATGATAAAATGTGGAGACTGTATGGACATTGTTTTGATTGTCAAATTAAAATAGAAAATAAGCTTCGTATAGAAGGAAAATATGAAGAGTGGGAAAAGGAAAAAATTAAACAAAATAAAATTGCTTTTATTAAAGATCAAATTCAAACAATTGAAGAGTGGAAAGATATGAAAGCGCCCGAGTGGTATAATCAGGTTGGTGTGAATTATCCAGAGATGGAAAAAGAAAAGTGGAGTGTTGATACTAGTCATATTAAGTTAATGGCTGAAGAAGCGTTAGAAGAATATACAAAAATTTTAAACGGATTGGAGAAAAAAGAATGAAAATTTGGAAAATAATACTTGGATTTTTGAGTATGGTTGGAGCTTTTTTTGCTGTTGGTGCTTCTAAAAGTAAAGAAGTAAAAGAGCTTGGCAAGGTCATTAAAGAAAACAAAAAAGAAGAGAAGAAGGTTGAAAAACAAATTAAAGAATTAGAAGAGGCAAAAACTGCTTCTAAAAAAGAGGTTAGCAACTTAAAAAGAAAACTTACTAAAACTAAAAAGAAAACAGAGCAAATGGAAGAGGCGTATGAAAATGACGAAGTAGAATCCGCCGAAGAATTTTTAAGAAAGTTTGCTAAAAATAAGTGAGGTTAATATGAAGTATTTTTGGATATTATTACTTACACCATTGTTGGCACAAACGACATTTACACAAGAAGAAGCGTTGAAAATGATCAAGGAAAGAGATGCTCAATGGGAAGGTAAAATAGCAAAATGTGAAGAACTAGTAGACGCTAAAACAGAAGAAATAAGTGTTTATGAGGGGTTAGTAAACAAAATGGAAAAACAAGCAAATGTTGATTCTTTATTATTGGTTGCTAAAGATAAACAGATTGATTTATTAAAGGTTCGTGATGAAGCTAATGAAAAGATGGTTAAGTTAGTTAAATCGAAATGGTATGAAAATCAATATTTATGGTTAGGTATAGGATTTGTTTTAGGAAAAATGTAATGAAACAAGGACAACTTAAAGAAGTAATTAAAAAAGAGTATACAAAATGTGCTAAAGATCCAGCTTATTTTATGAAAAAGTATTGTGTTGTTCAGCACCCAATAAAAGGTAAAGTTCCTTTTCATTTATATAACTATCAAGAAAAGTCATTAGAGACTTTTGAAGATTATCGTTTTAATATTGTACTTAAAGCTCGACAATTAGGATTATCAACGTTGACTGCAGGATATTCTCTTTGGATGATGACATTTCAGAGTGATAAGAATATACTGGTAATTGCTACTAAACAAGATACTGCGAAAAATTTGGTAACTAAAGTAAGAGTTATGCATGCTAATTTGCCTAGCTGGCTAAAACAGAAATGCGTTGAAGATAACAAGCTGTCGTTAAGGTACAACAATGGTTCACAGGTAAAAGCAGTTGCAAGTGGTGATGAGGCTGGTAGGTCAGAGGCTTTGTCATTGTTGATATTAGATGAGGCTGCTTTTATCGATAAAATTGAAACGATATGGGCTGCTGCTTCTCAGACACTTTCTACTGGTGGAAAATGTATTGCACTTTCTACGCCAAATGGTGTTGGTAATTGGTTTCATAAAATTTGGGTTGATGCAGAAGAAGGAACAAATGATTGGAACTTTATTAGATTACATTGGAACTTACATCCTGAAAGAGGTGATGAATGGAGAAAAGAACAAGATAGATTATTGGGTCCTTCATTAGCTGCTCAGGAATGTGATTGTGACTTTATCACTTCTGGTCAGTCTGTTATAGATGGTAAAATTTTAGAAGAATATCAACAGACACAAGTTAGAGATCCTTTAGAAAAACGGGGTATAGATAGTAACCTTTGGATATGGAAACCAGCAAACTATACAAAAGATTATGTATTGAGTGCTGATGTTAGTAGAGGAGACAGTACAGATTATTCTGCATTTCATGTTATGGAAATAGAGAGTATGGAACAAGTAGCAGAATATAAAGGTAGGATGTCTACAAAAGATTTTGGGAATTTGTGTGTAAATACTGCTACAGAATATAATAACGCACTGTTAGTTGTTGAAAATAATAATATTGGTTGGGCTGCTCTCCAACAGTGTATTGATAGAGGTTATGAGAATTTATTTTATATGAGTAAAGATTTAAAGTATGTAGATACAGAACATCAAATGTCAAATAAGTATAGAATTGCAGATAGGAATATGGTAGCTGGATTTAGTATGACAATGAAGACAAGACCGTTAGTTGTATCTAAATTAGAGGAATATTTTAGAGAAAAGTCTGTAATTGTTCATTCAAATCGATTAATTGATGAATTGTTTGTATTTATATATAACAATAATAAGGCTGAAGCGATGCAGGGATATAATGATGATTTAGTAATAAGTTTCGCTTTGACTCTTTGGGTAAGAGATACTGCTTTAAGATTGAGAAACGAAGGAATAGAATTGACTAAAAAAACTTTGGGTGGCGCATCATCGCAGATGTTACCGCAAAAACCTAGCTATGAAAATAATTCTTGGGAATGGGAAGTTGGTCCCAGAGGAGAAAAAGAATCATTGGATTGGTTAATTAAATAAAGAGGTAAAAAATGGCTGATAGAGATATATTTTCAAGACTAAAACGATTATTTTCTACAAATACAATTGTTAGAAATATTGGTGGTAGAAAACTAAAAATAGTGGACACTGGACAATTACAGTCTAATATTCAAACAAATTTAGTTGATAGATACCAGAAATTATATTCAAATATGAATGCACAGCAATATGGGTATAATGATCAACTATATCAACAACAATTAAGATTGGGTTTGTTTAGAGATTATGAATCAATGGATACTGATTCTATTATTGCTTCAGCTTTAGATATATATTCTGATGAATCTACTATGAAAAATGAATATGGTAAAGTATTGGATATACAGACTGATAATGATCAAATTTATGATATATTACATAATCTTTTTTATGATATTATAAATATAGAATTTAACCTTTGGCCTTGGGTTCGTAATATGAATAAATATGGCGATTTCTTTTTACAATTAGAAATTGCAGAAAAATATGGTGTTACAAATGTAACACCTATGTCTGCTTATGATGTTGCTAGACTTGAAGGTCACGATGAGGAAAATCCACAGCTTGTTCAGTTTATGTTGACTCCGATGGGAGATAGCAATCGGCATACTGGAATGAAACAAGATTCTATGACATTTGAAAATTATGAAATTGCACATTTTAGACTTTTATCTGATTCTAATTGTGTTCCTTATGGGCGTTCAATGTTAGAGGCTGGGAGAAAAGTTTGGAAACAATTAATGTTGATGGAAGATGCTATGTTAATACATCGTATTATGAGAGCACCAGAAAAAAGAATATTCAAATTAGATATTGGAAATATACCACCTGCGGAAGTTGATAATTACATGCAACAAGTTATTAATAAAATGAAGAAAGCTCCTGTTATTGATGAAAAGACTGGTGATTATAATCTTAGATATAACATTCAAAATATAACGGAAGATTTTTTCTTACCAGTTCGTGGGGGAGATAGTGGAACTTCTATTGAAAGTTTAGCTGGATTAAATTATGATGCAGTAGAAGATATTGAATATCTTAAAAGTAGATTACTTGCATCTCTTCGTGTACCAAGGGCTTTCTTAGGATATGAAGAAAGTTTAGGATCTAAGGCTACATTAGCTGCTGAAGATGTTAGGTTTGCTAGAACAATCGAAAGAATACAGAGAATTGTGGTAAGTGAATTAACAAAAATTGCAGTTGTTCATTTATATTCTCAAGGATTCAGAGATCAAGAGCTTGTAAATTTTGATTTAGGTTTGACAAATCCATCTACAATTTATGAACAAGAAAAAATTGAATTGTGGAATAACAAAACTTCTCTTGCTGAATCTATGTTACGTGATGGATTAGTTTCTTCAAAGTGGATCTATAAAAATGTTTTTGGGTTTACGGAAGACCAAATTAAAGAAGAAGATGAAGGCATTATATTTGATTATAAACAAAAATTTAGAAGGCAACAAATTGAGCAAGAAGGAAATGATCCTGCTAAGAGCGGACAATCTGCTGGTACACCTGCCGATACGGCTATGGGTAGAACCGGTCATGAGTTAGATGATGAGGGCGGTTCACCAGAAGGTGGTTGGAATGGAGCAGGTCGTCCAAAAGAAGCTAATAAATATAGTAAAGATAGTGGGGCACGAGGAAGAGATCCATTAGGGGCGCATGATAAAAAGGTTGCTTACGGTGGAATTGCTAAAACACATTATGAAACTTTGTATAAACATCTAGGAACTAAAGCAAAAACTCTTTTATCAGAGTCTGCTGATGTAGAAGAAGAGTACAATACTGAAGTATCTTCTCTTAATACTAACAAAAATTAAGTATTGATATATTTATATATGAAGTATTATAACATTGATTGGAGTTTAATATGAGTTCAAAAATAAAGCACTCAAAAATTCGTAATACGGGCATTTTGTTCGAGTTGCTGACAAGACAGATTACTGTAGATGTATTAAATAATGATAAAAAGGGATTAGCAGCTAATATGATGAAAACTTTTTTTAATAAAAATACACAGTTGGGTAAAGAATACGAATTATATAAAGTTTTAACAACTGAAAATTATAAATCTGAAATTACAGCTAATCAGTTAGTTGATGCAGTACTTTCTGCTCATAAAAAGTTGGGTAGTTCTCGACTAAAAAGAGAGAAATATAATTTAATTAAAGAAATTCGTAAAAATTATGGTATAAATGACTTTTTTATGGCGAGAATTCCTAATTATAAGGTAAATGCTTCAATATATAAACTTCTTTATTCAAGTAATGACTCCAATCCAGCTACTGAAACCCAAAGTCGTTTTACAGTGGTAGAACATATTACAAGAAAGTCAATTTCTAATAAAAAGAAGGAAAAAGCGATCGTAGAAGGTTATGAAAAGCAAGAAAAGGACTTAAGATTGCTTGCGTATGGTATTTTAGTTGAGAAATTTAATAAAAAGTACAATTCTCTTAGTAAAGAACAAAAAAATCTACTTAGAGAGTATATAAATAACATTTCAAATACAAATTCTCTTAAAGAGTTCATAGAATCTGAAACTGTAAAGGTAAAGAAGAAACTCCAATCAATTTTACCTACTGTAGATGATAAAGTTACTAAAATTAAAATGAAAGAGGCTATAAATCAAGCAGATACACTTATGAAGGGTAGAATAGTCGAAGACAAACAGGTCGTTACATTAATGAGGTATTATCAACTTGTTAAGGAGCTAAAAAATGTCTAAAATGGACAATATTAGAGAAATAATTCGTGAGTTGATTAAAAAAGAGATTGATGAAGCGACTACGACAGGTAATATAGCTGGATACGAGACTCCAAACGCTTTTACTGGTGGTCCTGGCAAAGGTAAGAAGAAAAAGAAAGAAATATCTACTAATTCTACTGGATATAACGTAGTTAAGGAAGGTAAGTATCATGATTATAGAAATGATGATACTTTAACAGCTAAACAAAAAATAGGTCGTTCAATGAGAGAAGTTCGTGATAGTTTACTTCATTTGGAAGGACTTGTTAAAATGAATGTTAAGTTAAAAAATGAATTGAATGTCGATTCTAGGTCATATTGGAAAAATACACATAAGGCTTTAAATAAAATAAGTGAGAGGTTAGTTAAGCTAGCAAACAAAGTTGGTCAGTTACAGTAATAACTATTATGCCTTTCAAAGAGAACAAAAAGTCTTATATGGACATATTGTTCAGTATTACTACCTTGTTAAAAAGGTGGCATACTGAAATTCAACGAAAAGAAGTTGATAAAAATTATATGATTAAAAGTCTTACAGGTTGGATAAAAAAGTTAGAAGATCTGAGGCATGAAATAATGATGGGGAAAGACAAATGAAATTATCAGATGTAGCTAAGAAAATTATGGAAGTAGATGATGATAAGTATGTATCTATCGGATATGGTAGATATAAACTTAAAGGTAAAGAAGATGATGATAATGCTGATGTATTTACAAAAACTGATTCTGGTCAATATGTAAAATCTGCTGACCAAAAAAGTGATGATGATAAAGACGGAGAAGAAAAATCTAGTGGTGGAAGTGGAATGGACCCTGATGATTTTGAAAGAGATTTTGATGACGGTGAACCTGAAGATAAACCGTTTGGTGGAGATACAGGAAGAGATGCAGATTATGGTGATGATGAACAAGATGATGAAGAAGCTAAAGCACAGGCATTTAAAGATATGGAAGATGAATCAATCACAATTAACGGTAAAAAATATCGCCCAATAAAGGAATCAAAACAACACATATTTAAAGAAATTTATGATAGAACGTTTAGGAGCTTAAAATGAAACAATTAATAGTAGATTATTTACCATTTGAAATTTTACCAGAACAAATAAGTGAGTCAATGAAAGAAAACAATGGCAAACTTGTTGTTAAAGGTGTATTGCAAAGAGCAGACACTAAAAATCAAAATGGCAGAGTATATCCTAAAGAAATACTAATGCGTGAAGCTAAGAAGTATTTTAAAAATTTTATTACTCAAAAGAGAGCTATGGGAGAACTTGATCATCCGGAATCTGGTGTAGTGAATTTAGCTAATGTATCTCATAATATTACAGAGATGAATTGGAACGGTGATGATTTAGTAGGTACAGTTGAGGTTCTTGGAACACCTGCTGGTAATATTTTAAAAGAGTTATTTAAAAGTGGTATTAAGCTTGGCATAAGTTCTCGTGGAATGGGGTCAGTTGAAGCTATGAATGAAGATGGAGATTCACAAGAAGTACAAAATGATTTCGAATTAATTGCTTTTGATTTTGTTTCTAATCCATCAACGCACGGTGCTTTTATGTATCCAATGCACGAAGGCGTAGAGCCTAAAGTAGTTCGTGATACAAAATATGGTAAAGTTGAAGCAGTAATTAATGATATTCTTCGCGGAGAATAGAATTGTCTACTAAAAATAATATTTTTATTAAAAAATTAAGAGAAATGGTTCGACAAGAGCTAAAGTCTCTTACTGAAAAGTCTCCAGAAGGATGGGAAGGTACAGTTAAGGCTTTGAAGAAACATGGAGATGAAGTTGATAATCCATGGGCTTTGGCACATTGGATGAAAGAAAAAGGTTACAAATCACATAAAGAATCCGTGAATGAAGGACAGTGGCCAACTAAAGGTAAGTTAGGTGGAGTCAGTCAAGAAGCAAAATCATTAGAAAATGCATTTAAAGCTGCTGGTGTTAAGGTTTTTAAAGTAAAAGAATATGGTCCACACGGTTCGAATTATTTTGTTGATGTTCAAGCAAAAGGTGGAAAAACAACTATATCTATAGAGGTAAACCAAGTAAGTAATGTTGTTTTTATGCACAGTCAAGGTCGTGATTTAAAACTCGGAGAATTAAAAGAAAATCCTCGTAAATTAATAAAGGTTTTGAAAGTGTTAAAAAATCAACCAGGATTTGGTCAGAGTAAATTGGCTAAAAAAGAATCCGTAAATGAAGCCGGTGGTGTAGTTACTGCACGCATTCAACAAAAACCAAGAGGATATTGGGCAGTATTTAATAAAAAAGGTCAATCACAATTTGAAGGTGATAAAAGATTTATGATAAATATCCTTAAAAAGGCATCAACATTATCACCAAATGCAATTGGAAGTCTATTAGATAGAGCACGACCA
>Ga0080013_1003293_pt1 | contig 17307 bp, 12 predicted proteins | sample ETNvirenome_6_85_FD_69236 | JGI IMG/M metagenome (GOLD analysis project Ga0080013, IMG submission 69236) | Marine viral communities from the Pacific Ocean - ETNP_6_85 (SPADES assembly) (version 2) | ecosystem: Environmental > Aquatic > Marine > Oceanic | place: Pacific Ocean | collected 2013-06-19 | reverse complement strand
GATTTGCTAGAAGACCCCTTTTTAGCTGAATTACGGGAGCTGCCATCTTACACTACTATACGTTTTTATCTACATATATTTATAATTATGTAAATGTACCACCATCGACACCACTATATTCAATATTCTCTATATCTATATCCCCAACTATTCTATCTACAAACTTAGAAGGAATTATTGATGCCCCCGGAAGAAAAGTATCAATATGTTTTAATACAAATTCACCAGAAGAATGGTCATACGTCATCATATATTTTGATTTGGATGAATCCAGATCTCCAAACTCACAATTATCTGCATATCTCACTTTAGTTGTCAAAATCCACCCCCATCTAAGTCACCTTGCAATTGACCCAAATCAATTTCAGATTCCAATGTGGAAATAAAAGTATCTGGTAAATCATTATCTTCTACAGATGTTTCTAATAAATCATCAGGTGATATTAATATAAATCTATCAGTTGAATTATCATAAGAAACTACCATACCATCTTTTGATGCATCAAGTGCTCCAAAACTAGTATCTCCCATCTCTTCAATTCTAGAAGGATTTCTGATAGATGCTATAACAACATCATTAGTAGATGGTTTGGTTGTTACTCTTGATGCTGATGACGATTTTCTAACTACTGACATTTTTTTAACCTGTAGTAATAGCAGATTCTACTATAGCCATACCCTCAACAAGTCTTGAAACTGATCCAGATGGAGAAACTAATCTAACATCATAATAATGTCTACCAGATTTTAGAGATGATGTTTTACCACCAGTCATAGCAATAGATACTTCTCCAGTGCTTCCAATAATATTCACTGTAAAAGAAGATGAAGTTGTAGAATCGTGATGCTTTTTTATTTCAGCACTTCCGACATATGAGGAAAGATTTGATGCAGATCCATCATTCTCCTTAGATTGAAAGGATTCCACAAAATCAGATCCTTGTGGGATAACTATGTTAATAACAGGAGTTGCTGCCATGATTTTTTTAACTATTTAGTTTCTTCTTGATCTATTTTATTGGATTTTAATAATTTTCCTAATTCTGCTGTAGATCCAATAAAAAGTGCATTATTAACAGTATTTGGGCCCTTTTCTTTTTGCTCCTCATTAACATCTTTTAATTTCTGTTGAAGAGTCATCAATTTGTCAGTTGCATCAGATACACTCTTAATCAACTGACCAGCAACCTCATAAGCTCTTGGTGTTTCAGATTCTTGAGCCAATTCAAGAATACCATCAATAGCTTCTTGGCCCTTTTCAATTATCGAATATAAATTCCCTCTTGTATATTCATAATCCTTTTCTACATCATCCTTTGCAAGGATATTAGGTTTTTTTCTCTCCTTTTTAACTACTTCAGTATCCACTACTTCATTTGAAATATTAAATTCTTTATTCAATCCACTATTTTCGTACATTTTTTTAAACCTTAAAATACATTACCATCAAATCCAAAATTATCCCCAAACTCTATAAGATCATTATCCTCTTGTGTGATGGTCTTAACATCGGATCCAGATACATGATTCTGTTGAGTAGTACTATCCTCACCTCTTCTTACAGTAATAGTATTTCCATCTATAGACTCAATATACATTTCTTCTGTACCAACATAGATATAAGTTTTTTTAGTGAGTGTACTACCATCAACAACATCAACACTAGTTTCAACCATATCAACATTTTTAGCTAATGTTGTTACTGTACTACCATTATAATCTTTAACTGCTCTGGGAGTTACGCTATATGTAATATCTCTTGATGGTGCCAAAGTCTTAGATTTACTTCCGGCAACATAACCAACACTAACCTTCTTAATAATATCACCAGTAACATCAGAGATTGGACCAAACAAATATGTTTTAGCTGTAAATTGTAATGTATAAACAAGAGCTCTTCTTGTATCAAAGTTTCCTTCATAATCATCTTCCATACTAATACTATCAAGTTGGATAGGAATATCTCTCTTTTCTTTTAATTCACCAAGAAACTTAATTGAAAGATTATAAGCTGGTTGAAAATATGGAAGAATTTGCTCAATAATCTGCAACATATCATCATTCATTTTAGTCATAATAGACAATTCAAATGACATATTATAAGGAACTGGTAAATATCCTTTTTTCAATTTAGTACCATCAGCACTCTGACTAATGAATGTCTGTGTTTGAGTTGATTTTCTTGATGGATCATATTGAAGACCTTTAAATTCAAATGACATTCTTGGAAGAGTCATTTGAATAGGATTATTCAAATCAGATTCTTGCTGTAATCTAGCTAGAAATTTCTGAGTCGGACCATAACCCAATGGAACTTTAATAACACCAGCAACATCATCCCCAGAGTCCTTATGTTGAACTTCAATCCCATTAAATAGGGATCCAAAACCAATAATGATAGACCTAAAGATCTCGTTATAAAAATACTCAAACATTATTCTTACTTTTTATATACTATTATTTAACAATTTTTTAAGGCATCCCAAATGGATTTGATTCTGTAAAATCTAGAATCTTGTCAGCTTCTGTTTCAAACTCATCATTCTCAGTAAATGGGGATACAATATCATCGGTATTTATATGGTTAACCATAAATTTAGCTCCAGAAGTTCCACCAACAAGCGACTCACCACGACTAAATTTACCACTAACAATACCAAGCTCAAGAACATTAGTAACACCACTCCATTGTTTCACTCTTGCAGTAGTTCCTGAAGTTTGTCCAGTAACTACTTCATTGAAGATGTAAGAACCAGTTCCAATACCAACACCTAATGCTGTCGGAGCTCCAATAATTACTGTTGGATTAGTTGTATATCCAACACCACCATAAGTTACATACACGGATGTAACAATACCAGCTGTATTGACATACCCAACACCTTCAGCATTTGAAGCAGAAGATGTTGTAATACCACTGAATGAAACTGATGGATTAGTTGTATATCCAGAACCTCCAAAAGTTACAGTAACAATTCCAACGGTTCCTGTAGAAATTCCTACTGTAGCAGCTGCACCAATTCCACCACCACCATTAATTGTAATCCAAGGAGCAACTGTATAACCACAACCAGGATTTATAATATTAATAGACTCAATTTTACCACCATATTCCCCATGAGCATTTATATATCGATCAGTAATAGAAGCCACACCGGTAGCAGTAATTCCCCCAACAGGTGCTGAAGAGAATTCTATAATAGGTTGTGATGTATAACCATTACCCATATCACTAATATAAATCTTCTCTACACCAGAACCTACTGTACAGAAGCAAGTTTCGGCAGTTGCTGTAGAAGCAATACCAACCATAGTAAGAGTCTGAATATAACCATCATCATCTACATTATCATCAATTTCACTAACACCAGTGTCTAATACTTCATCTTCATATCTGAATAGTTCACAACTCAATTTATAAACGTATGTTTTCTTTAATTGATAAAATGGCTCTTCGTGTTCAACATATTTAATTTCAAATAACCTATCACCTAATGGAAAATATATTAAATCACCTTCTTTAGGTCTGGTTGATAATTCTGCATTATCCAAATTCTCCATTAATGGAGAAATATAAGTTTCAAATCTCTCCCTTGAAATAATAAGTGTTAAGTCATCCTTTTCTTGAATTCCAAACTTTGAAAGAATTGTACCTTGTCCACCATAACCCTCATAATTATCTACATAAGCTTCTATTGGATATGAATCGGTAAATTTCGATAATACTACTTCTCTAAGAATAGAATCTTTATTGAGATACTTCCTAGGAATATAATGCACCTCAACACCATACATTTTCAACTGTTCGTTGATTAAATCTTGTATCAGACCTTGTTCTGATGGTGTCCCTTGTAGAAAAAACGGATTTAATGCCATTAGCCGATCATGTCAAGAGGAGGAAGTTCATAAGTAGAAGACATTTTTTCTTTTATTTCATCTATTTCTTTTTGGGCATCATCATATATTTGCCTACCATTAAATTCAATACCACCAGGTAATTTAACACCCTGAAATTTAATCAAATTCATACCCCATTGCTTTTTAATCAATGAAGTTAAATATGGTTTTAGGAATGAATCATTCCAAACTCTAGGAGAATCTGTACCATCCATTACACTCCAACAATCAATAATTAGATACTGATCAACTATAAGGTTACTCCAATCAACATCTAGATACATCCTACTCTGTCTCTGATTAAATCTAATCTGTTTATGAGTATTAAGAAGGAAATTTAATGTTTCCAAATAACTCATAGCATTTGAATATCCCAATAAATCAGCATTACCCCAATAATAAACATCATTAAGGAATAATTGATATTTAAAACTAAACATATTAGACATGCTCATAGATTGAGCATCATCATATTGATATACTTTATTGATACCAATAATATTTGATGGAATTTGTAAATAATTACTAGTTTCGTGATATGTAAAAGTGGTACCAACTCCAGCTATTGAAGTTGTTGCAGTTGTTGTTGTAACACCAACAGGATCATTTTTACTTAATTTAGCCTTACCCCTATCAATATCATCTTGAGTTACTCTATACTTTAAAAATATCTGAGAAACACCATCAAAATGTCTTTCATTAAAATACTGAACAGCATCATCAACTAAGTCTTGAATTTGCTCATCAGCAACATTAACTTCCAATACGGGAGCGCCCAATTGCCTTAAGCAATAATCAATTAATTCTTGTCTAGAGGAGGGCTGTGCCATTTATATTACTCTATTTTTATTATTTATTACTTGTTTAGAAGTAACTGAATCATATTTTTAATATCACCCAATTCATTCTTTACATCACAAATTTCACATTCAAGATTTTCAATTCTTTCCTTATCGGAACTTAATTTCTTTCTATTATTAATATATGAATGATATTCTGAATCATTTTTATTCACTATGGAATTGGATGAAGTATCTCTAAAATATCCATCCATTCCTTTAACTGGTATTAAATTCATTTTATGCCAATGCTATAACTCTAAGATTTCTAATCTGAGGAACAATTGCTTGATTGGTACTAGTACCAATAACCTTGATTCTAAAAGAACTAAAAGGTAACAACTTATCAGCTGTATATTTATATTCTCTATAAAGAGCTAAATCTGGTTTAGCAGTATATGAATCTACTTTGGAAATCTTTTTATCAGATTGACCATCACTAGATGAAGTACTAATAATATTACCCTTTGAATCTAAATTCTTATGACCAGGGAATGGTACGAATACAACTTCATCAATACTTTCTGATTTTTGATTAAGTGCATAAAATACTCTTACATCATTAAAATTAGAAATATAACCATCCAATAATACTTGTAAAGAAGTTGATGGATTAGCTAAAGAAACGGGCTTACTTACATAATAGAATGAATCAGGATCATCATAAGCACTATTAACTCTATAATCATTTGAATAATCCGTTATTGGTTGATTAATTCTATTAGATACTAATACTACTGCTGTTTGATTCAAATCAATAGCTGGTGATACTCTATTATCACTAGTAATCATATTAACATTAATAGTCATAGATTTATTAGCAGGAAGTGTATCTAAAATGTTGGATTCATTAATATGAGAAGCAACAATTCTAGGAGAATCGAAATAATTCTCTTGATTTATGGATACAGGTTGGAAGCCTTTATCAACAAAAGATGACTCAATACCATCAACACTAGCTCCTGAAATAGATCTTAATGAAGTATTTACAGTAGATCCAATTGGAGAAATGATATTAAAATTAGGAATTACCATTTCATAAGGAATATTGTATGTTCCTTTAGCTTTGTTTCCGGCTCCAACAGAATCTTTATTAAAATAAAGTTCTTGGAAAAGACTAGAAGGTCCTCTATCAATTCCTTTATCAGTATCAGTAACATCTATTTTAACATGATATGAATCGAAAGTAATTGGTCGTTTTGGACCACCTCCATTCACCTCAGCAACATCATCAAGTTGATGTGTTGTATTGATTCTTCTTAATGAAATACCATTCAACTCATACTTACTAACAATATTTTCACTACTATGAGTTTGAATTTGAGTATTATCAACACCTCTAGTAATACCAGTTAAAGTATTTCCAGATATTCCATTATACTTAATAACTTCATCACCAATCTTAACATAACCAGGATTAGTAACAGCAACTCCAACATTTTCAAAATTGGTGAAGTCTGTAGTACTGTTTATTGTAATTGCTCCAGTATCGGTATTTGAATAATCATTAATTAACTCAGCTGGAGAAATATCAGAATTAAAATCTTTTAAAGTAACATAATTAGTGTCCTTGTGCATTCCATGATTCTTATGTTTTATCATCATATGATTACCATCATTAACAATTCTAATAGGATTTGTTGCATTTGGAGTACTATTACCACCAGATGAAGTTATATTGGTAAGATTTCCGTTACTTCCAGTATATTTAAGAATACCGGTAGTATTATAATTACCCTGTACATCTGTTATAACAAGCTGATTATTTCCTGTTATTGAACCAACAGATAATCTAATACCTTCACCAACACCATTAACACCACCAATATCTATTGGTGATAATACATCACCAACTACATAACCTGTACCACCATTTCCACTAGTAATAGTAGCTGCAATTGCAACTCCAGTGTTTATTGTTATATCAGCCTTAGCACCTATACCATAACCACTAATAGTTTCAAGAGAAACACCACCATATGTAATACCATCATTACCAGAAGAAGGTATATATCCAATACCGGAATTAGTTACACTGAGAGTAGAACTAGCTTCTCCAGCATGTCCAACTAAATTACCTGTAGCATCTGTACCAACTTGAGTAATAGTATCTCCAGGTGTTTGACTACTATTTGTTACTGCATTCAACGTCATCCTAATTTTTCTAGGTATAAGTGTAACAGAATTATCAGAAATAGATTCTAAACCAGTTTCTAATGCTGGATTGAAGAATTGAACAGAACCACTAGATTCAAAACTAGCTCTATAAAGTCTGAATGTCAAATCTTCATATTGACATGGTGTCCAAACAGAAGCGTTTTGTGACTTATAAAGTGAACCAAGTAATCTCTGTGTTGAAACTAGAACTCTATTTTCTTCACTAAATGTATCAGAAACATCAACTTCTCCCAATCTAGAAATCCATACTCTATAATCAGTTGAATTAGAAATAATTATAATAGCATATTCTCTTTGTCCTTGTAGATATACTGGAGATGGGAATTTAAAGTTAGTAGATTGAGAAGCATTCTCAGTAGCATTAATTTTATCTGGAGTCATTTCTACTTCAGAATATGCTAAAATCTTACTACTTGGTTGTCCCAATTCAACTTCACGAATTTGAACAACAACGGGAACACCGGTTTCGTCCTTTTTATGGAAATATAAATCTAAACTAGTAAGAAATATCCCAGTTTCATCATCAACCATAAATGATTGAGCTAATGGATCCCTATATCCAGTAATTCTAGTACTACTATTACTACTTACAGTAACAACCGTATCCACCAGTAGTGAATCAGTAGCAGTATCAGAAAGTGTTCTATCTTGACGGAATGAATCGTTATGAGCTACGCGAGAATTTCTTAAAGATAAAGTAGTTTCTTGTGTAGTATCAAGATCACCCTGAGAATAGAAGATTTCTTCACAAGATGTAGTAACAACTCCAGGAATTCTACTATCTGTAGGACTACTAGTAAGTCTAAGTATATTTCTACCAGTTTCAAATATTGGATTGGATTCGTCTGATGAATCAGGAACCCTATAACTACCAATCAAAGTACCAACTCTATCCGTAACAAGTCTTACATCAGTAACTCTTGCATCAGCTCCACTATTTTGACCTCTTAAAATCATTCCAGGAGCTATATATCCTCGGAAAGCTGGAGCTTCTTCAGAAGAAACTGTGAATGTATCTACATTTAATAATGTTGATGTTTCTGAATATTGATCGGGAATTCTAACTTCTCTATCATATGGGTTTCTATCAAATCTATCCCATGGATCATTATACGGACCATACTTGTGCCTTGGTGAAGCTACTCTGAATACAATTGCCGCTTTAGTGCTCTGTTCAATCATCTCAGATGATTCTGTAGATGGCATTACACCACCAACTGCTTCACCAACTTCAAATTTTCCAGAAACCATTTCAATTTCAATAAGCTTACTAAAACAGAACTTACTAACATCAACATTATCAAAGAAAGGATAAACTCTTGTAAAAGGTTTCAATGATCTTGATGTAAATTCAATATTACGAGACCTCATAAAATGAATAATATTGCGAGATACAAGCCTATCACCTAAAGATTCTGTATCAATTTTTTCTGTAACAGTAGCCTGAGAACCTTCCCTTTTTTGATCCAATGCAACACCAACAGTCACATTCATAAATTCATTAGTTGTTGTAGTGGTAGTTCTAGTTCTAGTTGTAGTTGTAAAATCTCTTATTCCAAGACCGGCGACAAAGGCCGTTGTTCCACTGTTTGTACTAGTATTATTACTTGTACTACTGGAACTCTCGAATCTCTGATCCAAAGATGCATCTACATTAACACCAGTAGTCTCCCATGCTTTCCAAATAACAGGACTTATACCCATTCTTTTACCATCAGCATCTGTTGTTACTTCAGATTTTAATGCCTCAGCAACACCTTGGAAAGAACCTTCCATAAGAACGTCCCTAAGTTCCATTTGAGTTACATCAATCCAAACATCAACAGTTGGCTCAAATTGCATCATTCCATCCCAAACCTTAACAAGGAATGGTGTTACACTTTCGGAATTGGTAGCAAATGGTTGATCTAACCAATCAGTCTCAGAATAGTCAAGAGTTAATACTTGATCCGATCTTTTAATATTAGTACCAAGAATGTTAGCGAATCTAGAATCTGCATTGGATGTAGTTGTATCTCCAATACCAGCAATTGTAGAATTTCCTAATTGGAGATTGATAGAAGTTGTATAATGTGAAGGTCTTAAAATTTTACTACCAGCATCAATACTATTCTTAACCCCAAGAGAAGTTTCTTGTGATGCAATAGATGTGAAATTATCAACATAAATTCCAGACTTAAATCTATTAAGTCCATTTTCATCAGAAACAAACATATTCATAGTGTTTGATTCTAACTGATTTAATGATGTATAATATTCTAAATTATTAATCCTTTTTTCCAATTTAGAAATATCATTCATTTGATATCTCTTATAGCTAATAAAATCTACTGTAGCATCTCCAGTATTATACAAATAAGGTGGTAAATGTATATTAGCTACATTTAAACTACCAGGAACTGAATCTGGTAATACTGGATTATCATTAGGAGATCCTTTCTTTATACTAAAATTACCATCTTTATCCAAATAAATTCTATCAATTCTAGGTAAATAATAATCATAATCAACATTAATAGATTCATCAGAAGCAATTACATCTTTAGAACTATGTTGGTCTCCATTAAATAATCTTCCATCAAATTCAAATGGAGATTTCGCTCCAGCAGAAACAGTATAAGCACTAACTCTTGGTCTACCATCGACCATATCAGTTACTCTATGACCATTAACACCTGGAATATCTCCATTATACTCAAAATTATTATAAGAGTTCGCTATAGTAATATCTCCCTGATCAGATGAATCATAATAAGCATCTGTAAAATAAACAATAATCTTTTTACTAGGTGCTGGTGCACCAGGATTTCTGATTATTCTAGAATAATCATAAATTGATTCTTTTTGGCCATTAAAGAATTTAAAATTACTACTAATATTTTTACTACCAATAGAAACACTACTAGCTATTGCACTAACTCCAGATTTCAAAAACTTAATAACTTCACCCTTTTCAAAAACAGTACTATTTTTATAGATAATATTTACTGAAGTATCAGATTTTTTAATAATGTATACTGCCTTTGCTCCACTTATCACACCAACAACTTCTTCACCAATAATAAGATCATTAGTGGTAGCAGTAGGACCATCCATGGACCCAATACTCATAAATGGTGATTGTGGATCTGAAGTATCTCTAGACTCATATACACCATAAACATACAAAACATCAGGTATATTTAAACAAATTGAAGAGTCTTGAACTCTTGTTCCATAAGGATAATTTCCATAAGTTAATCCATCACCATTTGTACCATTTCCAGTACCAGATAGTGATAAAGAAGATTTATCAATTACAAGAGAAGATAAAACATTTTTACTTTTTACTTTTGGTGCGATATCACTCTTTCTTAAAGTTGCAATTAAAGCTGAATTAGCAGAATTAGATCCTAAACCATTAATTGTTATCTGAGTAGAACCTGAATTAAATAAAAATTTATCATTAGTTAATGCTTCTGACGATCCATCGGCACGAATTAGAGTATATCTTTCTTCATCAAATGGTAAAAATACCTCATTAGAACCTGATTGAATTGCTCCAGTAGAATTATTGGTAATATTGACACTAAATTGTCTTCTTATCACCAAATCTGATTCTTTTACATCTACACTTTGAATATTTGCTTTTGGAAATAAACTGTAAAGTGCGCTATTAGATGCATTATTACCACTATTGGATTGTTTTTGTAATTTAGTCTCCAATACAGCTAAATCTGTAAGAGAAGTATCAGCAGTTGGTAAATCACCATTACAAAATCCTGCAACAGTTTGAACAGCACTAACAACCAAAGAATTTGTATTAACTGTATCTACTTTTGCGAAAGAAATATCATTTAATCCAGGTCTTGAATACTGAACTATATTTCCAGTAGTTACAATACCAGGAAAAGTCACCTGAGTTGATGTAATGGTGGATTGATTATTACTTGCAGCTTTAATTTCACTAATCCCTATTTCTGTTTTGACAGAAGGTATCAAATCAGCTGAAAATTGACCAGCTGCACCACTGCTAGTAAATACAGATTTAACATCAGAAATACTATAATCTACAACATCAGTAATAGTTCTAGAATTATCAGAAACACCATTGAAGATCAATTCTTCACCAGGAAAGAATATCCCCTTTACATCATATGCAGTAAAACCTATACCAGATGATATATCCCATCTTAAATATCCAGTAGAACCACTAGATTGACCCTCAATAAATACCGGTGAGCTAAGTGTAACAGCTTCATTTACAGTAAAACTTGTATAAGTTTGTACATCAAATAGTGATAGATCCCATTGATTAAGATCTGGTGCAGAATTATTGTAAGAACCAGATTCTAATGCATAATCATATACTCTACCAATACCAATTTCTTTACCAGCCCCAACTATTTGCGAAGATCCTACCCTTTCATCTCTTAAACTTAAAGTATTTGGTGTGTTAAATCCAATAGCTGCTGACCCATAAGACCTATTTAAAGATAAAGTTGGTCCAAATCCAAAATTAACAGCCTGATTATCAATACTGTTAGTAGTTCTAGGCTTTTCAACATCTAAAAATTCTGGATGTCTTACATCTACCTCATATCCTTTAACATATGCTTTACCAGGAGATATTTTATAGATAGCCAAATCTTCACTTGGAGTATTTCCCCCCATCGTAGTTTGGTTGGATTTGTAGACTCCCCTATTTCCAAACTCATTATTTAAACTTTCTTTTACAGTAGTTACAAATTCTTTAATATAATAATGTCCAGACTCATCAAAGGTCCTTCTAGCTAATTCAGTTTTTACTAATCTCTCATTAACACCATCAAATACATCTCTAATAACACCATTCTGAACTGTTGCCAACCAAACAAAGTTATGATCATTAAAATCATCAATTAATTTCTTAGTTAAAGTTGCCTCTATTTGTAATCTATCAGCTCCTGGAGCTGTATAATTATTAAAACCTTGAGCATTATCATTAAGATTTGAATCAATATCAGCATTAATTAGACTTTCGGCTACATTAAAACCAACTCTATAACTAGGAGTTGTACTATATTGATCTAAAAGTAAAATTTGATCTTTAACGTCTACAAAATATCCTCTTAAGAAATAAACACCCTCACTCAAGTGCATTGCAGATCCTACCTGCCTAGAACCCTCAGATAAAGTATTAGCAAATCCCTCACCAGAAGAGATGAATGTGTTATTAAATGTAAGACTTTCCTCAGTAGTTAGAGTTTCATTGTCATCAAACAGCTGAGTAGTTAAATCTGAAGAAGAGGAGTTAAAATACTCAACATATAGAGTATAATTCCCATGATCAGACTCTTTATCTGTTATATATTTTACAACTTTTGCTGTAATATTAGAATCTTGACCTACAATCCTCTTTCCAACTAATTGATCTAAGTATAATGATACCGGCATTCCAAGATAATTACTTTCAATTTCAATAGCATGAAATCTATCTAGATAAGTAAGATTACCTGGAATAACATTAGCACCCTCTTTGAAGAGATAATTACCTACATCTTCTACCTGATTTTGTAGGATAGATGAAAGATTATTTAATTCTCTTGCCTGAACAGGATATCCAGGTTTAAATAAGACTTTATAATAGTCGCTCTTCGGATCATGATCGTCAAAATATGGAGCAACATTAAGATTAGTTTCCTGTGGCATAATTCTTTAGAATTGCAAGATAATTTTTACATCTTCTTTCTGGGAGGAAGACCTTGTAACAGTGGGCCTATTGTCAACGTAAATGAGATTCCCTGAATGCTTTTTAACTTCAGGTTCAGCTACACCGGATACGAAATTTTGTCCAAGATAATATGTTCTATTATTTATTACCGTAGAAATACCCTGAAAATCAGAATCAATAGTTAAACTAATATCTCCACCACTAATTGTTAATCCACCACCATGGTCGGTATCTGGAGTACCAGTAAACTTGTGTTCATCAAAACCGTAAGTTGGTGAATCATTTAAAGATCCATCAAAATTAAAACCAGAATTTGTCTTATCTTGCCAAAATTTTAGAACACTAGTAACAGGATCATAAGAAATAATCCTACCAACAGCTGTTGAACCAAGCCCTACAGTTTGTGTAATATAATCATCACCTATGTAATTAGCAAAACTATATCCAACTCCAGTAAGTCTCAATGCATAAACAGCACTTGCTTTATCCAATTCAAGTACTTCATTAGAACCATAAGCTTTTGGATTTTCTATCATCCCCACTCTAGCAAAATTGTTTCCAGTAATGAAATCTGGGTTCTCAGTATCATTTTCAAATCTAACATAAGATAGAACATTATATGCTCCCATCTCACTATAAATATCAGCTCCATGCCCACCAGGAGGGGGTATAATAACGTTAAAAGATGGAATAGTAGTTCCAGTAGGAACACCACCAGACTTAAGGTCTAGAGTTCCATATGTGTAATTTGATCCACCTTTTGAAACGGTAACACTTTCTACTTTAGAATCATTATTAATAACTACAGTCGCTTCTCCACCATTACCATCACCCTTAATAGGGACTCTTGTGTATGTTTCATTAGCAGTTCCAACAGCAACTCCACGATTTTTTATTGTAATGATTTTTAGTTGACCACTAGTAGATGCATTACTTTTAATTGGATTGTGTATATTACTAGTATACCAATCAGACGGAACTGGAATATAATTTGTAGAATCGAATTTGATTGCTTGGGATGGCTTAATAGTATAAAGATATTTCCAAATATATCCATCACCACTACTTCCAGCTTCTCTTGGTTCTAAATCAGTAAATGTTGGCTCATCTAATGAAGGACCACCCTGAGAATTGTTTTCTGGGTTAGCATTATTATAAAGACAAATATAAACTCTATAATCACTATTCATTACATAATAATCGGCAGAATAGATATCGAAGAAACCAGAAGGTTGAGATGGATTATCTCTACTAATATCATCCCTCCACATATCATAGGTAATACCAGATTGCCAAGTAGTCTTTTTGACAACTTGATTCGCATCACCAGAAGAAATCTTCTTCATAGCTATCATGGTATCCCATGTATCATTAGCTTGACTAAAACTATCTTTTGGAGAAGGTGGATAAGTATCCCACGTACTCAAATAATCGAGAGGATCTGGTAGCCCAATAAACGCATAATAAGAATTTTGTGATGATTGAACACCAGCAACAAAATTCTTAGCATTTAATATACGCAATTGATCAGTTACTATCGCTGCCATTTTCTATAAAGTTTTTTTCTATTTATTATAAATTCCGCGGGGGAACAATTGACCACTATATGGCCTTCTACCAGTAAGCCATCCACGATAACCTCCAGTAGTAATTCCCAAAGAATTAATTGGTAAATCTACTACAGAAACAGTCCCATTACTCCAAGCATCTGCAGGATAAGCAGAAGTCATAAATCCAAGTGTAGAAGTTGTAGTATTAATTCCAAGTCCTTGTGTACTAGCCAAACCAACTACAGCTGTAGTTGGATGTTGAGGAAATGTCCAATCAGATGAAATAGGCATTAAGTTGTCCTCGCACAGAATAGAATGCCTTGAGTTTTAGTGACATTACTTCTAAATATCCTTATAGGTTTATTTATATTATTAAACATAATTATTAAAGATTTACGAAGTCTTAGTGACAACGCTATTTACCCTTGGATATTTTACACCATTGGTTGATGAAACTCTATTTCCATGATTGTCATGAGGGAATAAAGTTCCAGTTTGAGGTCTTTTATAAAGATAACTTACATATCTATTATTACTATCACCTAGGGCTTCATATGGACTAGTAACAACACTACCTTGAGTTCCAACCTGAACTTTAGATGATTCTTTTAAAAACTCAAGAGCTTCAGATGGTGTCATATTTGGCCATTGCTCTACAGCACATGCAAGCAATCCACAAATTTGCGGACTTGCCATACTTGTACCGCTAATCGACCCAATGTAATAACTAGAATCTCTAGGATCTGTATATGTATTTGAATACCCAGAAGAACTATTTTTTAATGAAGACATAATATTAGAACCAGGAGCCCATATATCAATCCTCTCTTCAAAATTACTAAAATCAGATTTATATTCAGCAGTATCAGTTCCTAAGGATCCAACACAAATAACATCATCTGCAGATCCAGGAGTTGATCCTTTCCCTACACTATAAGCACCACCAGATATGGTAACTGTATTATTATAATCTGCACCACTACTAACATCTATGGGCCAATAACTATTACCTGCAGCAGCAACTACAATTACACCATCATCAATAGCATCCTGAATATCAGCATCTACTGATGCTACTCTTGCAGGCATTAGATAGAAATATGTATTTCCTGGAACAGGAACTCTTTTTGTTTCAAGTACAAGTTTTTTGTCTGCATCCGTTCCAGTTAAATTAGTACTGGTTCCTCTATAATTTACACTAGTAGTATTAGAAAGGTCACCCGAATTTGAACCATAACTATATCCCCAACTATTATTCATTACTGTGGGATTTCTTCTACCAGTTGCAGCATTAATAGATTTGTTCTTATGAAAATACCTAACATAATCCCATAGTTTATTCGTCCAACTAGTTACACCATTTCCTCCACCAGCATCGCTAGCAAATTCCATATTGTAAATAGTAGCATTTCTTGCCCATCCTTGAGTATTACCAGCAACAGTACCTGCTACATGAGTACCATGACTACCGTTGTCTCCAGCATAACTATAATTTGCATTAGTACTATAACCTAATGCACTACTATACTGAAACCAATTAAATTCATTAGTACGAAGATTTCCAGTTCCATCAGGATTTTCTCTAAATTCTGGATGTCCGAAATTAATATGCCTATCGCAAATAACAACATCTACATTATAACCAGAACTTGTAGTATCAACAGATCCAGTTATTTGAGAAGTTCCATTATCACCCCAACCTGCCGTTTGCTGGGCATCAATACATCTTTTTAAAGCCCAATTTTTGTCCGTATTAGCATTAGGTACTTTATCCCAATCACCATCCTGTGCTGCATCCCAATATTCAATTGGTTCTATTCCCAATTTTTCTGGTGGTTGTTCACAATCTATTACTCTACCGTCACTTTTTATCTGCTGAGCTTCCTCATCTGTAAGCATATAGTGAGTATTACGACTAATAGTTCTCCTACAGCAGCAATTCACCACCCTATCAGGGATAGTACTTGTTCCACCACTAGTTTCCATATCATTATAAAATTGATCAGATTCGTTAAAATCCTTAAGGGTAACGATATATTCCTTTTCCATTTATGCCTCCGCTTCTATTAAGGTTAAAGTTACTGTAATAGCACGAGAAGAAGAATCCTTATTGGTCACTTTAGCATAAACTGTTGTAGCAGGAGTTCCATCATTATTCCAACCAAAAACAGCAGGTGACATCAAAAATGTACTTGCTCCCGCAGTTGTTGTTAAAACCTCTGCAATAACACCTGACCCTGGTAATGGATCTGTTCCTTCTGCTCTACTAGCATCGGATGTTCTAGATGCAGCATCAACATAAAGTCTGACCCATGCAGGATGGTCTATTGCTATTTTAAGTAAATTATAAGCTTTAAATGCAGTTATTGATAAATCACCAGAAGCAGCAGCAGCAAGAGATGCAGTAGTAGCATTCTTCGTTGTTCTTGATGTTAGACCAACTATTCCACTTGAAGATGCAGCAGTAAGTCTTCCTTGATCATCTACAGTAATATTTGCATTAGTATAAGATGCTCCAGTGACACCAGTATTAGCAAGATATCCTGCAGCAATTGCAGTTCCATTCCAAGTACCAGTAGTAACAGTACCAAGTGTTGTCATATTAGTTGTTCCTGCCCAAGTACTTAAGGCAGTGTTTTCTACATTATCTAAACTTAGATCAGTTTTTACTTCAGCAGCACTTCTTCCTTCTATACCAGTTGATGTAAACTTAGCATAATCATCATCAGCAGCATCAGCATCATCAACCTTTAAAACATTGTTATTAGCAATACCAATACCAGATGCAATATAACCATCAGCAATTGCAGTTCCATTCCAAGTACCAGTAGTAACAGTACCAATAGTTGTTATATTAGTGGTTCCTGCCCAAGTACTTAATGCCGTGTTTTCTACATTGTTTAAACTTAAATCAGATTTTAATTCTGTATAACTTCTACCTTCAAGACCAGTTGATGTAAACTTAGCATAATCATTATCAGCAGCATCAGCATCATCAACCTTTAAAGCATTGTTATTAGCAATACCAAAAGTTCCAGATGCACTAGAAATTGTTACTTGACCAGTACCAGTAACAGATATATTTGATCCAGCAACAATAGAAGTAACAATACCAGGTGCTAAAGTAGTACCATCACCTAAAGCAGTATAT
>Ga0080013_1003292_pt1 | contig 17315 bp, 30 predicted proteins | sample ETNvirenome_6_85_FD_69236 | JGI IMG/M metagenome (GOLD analysis project Ga0080013, IMG submission 69236) | Marine viral communities from the Pacific Ocean - ETNP_6_85 (SPADES assembly) (version 2) | ecosystem: Environmental > Aquatic > Marine > Oceanic | place: Pacific Ocean | collected 2013-06-19 | reverse complement strand
AGGACAAGGAGAGGGCATTTATGTTCAATCCTTAACATTTAATTTTAGGCAATCTACTCCTGCCTAAGTATAAAAAATAAAATTATGAAATATAAATTGATAAAAGATTGGGAAAGTAAAAGACATGGTAAAGTAATTAGCGAGGGTAGTGAAGTTTTAACAAAAAACCCAAACCAAAGGGGAGATACAAAATATATAAATGATGCAGAGATTTTTTTAATTACGGACAATGAATTGAAAGAACTTAGTAATGGAGAATATATTGAAGATCCTAAAAAGAAAAAAAAGAAAAAAAAGGAATAGGTGGCAAATTTAAGTACATCCATAAATGGCTCAGATATTAAAGTTTATAATGGCTATAATTCCAGATTAGTTGCTTATAGTCAAAATGCAACATTGAATGTAAACATGGAATTATCTGAAAGAGGGAATACAGATTCTTATAATTGGCTGAGTTCCCACGCATGGTATAATGCTATAGAGGGGAATAGATCATGGGATGTTAGCGTTGAGGGGGCTTATGCTTGGGTAGATGATGCTGGAAGTATCTTAACGGATGGAGCGGATGATATATTGGATGGAAGGATTTTAAAAAGGCAATTATGTTTTATAGTTTTTGGGAACTCATCCACTTCTGATCCCACATCACATAATCAATCTTGGGGTGGTCAAGCGTGGCTTACCAATGTTAGTATATCAGCTCCTAATGAAGATACAGCAACATATTCATTAACTCTTGAAGGATTTGGTTTTTTGAGAAGAATAACAGGACATCACCATTAAAATTAAAAAATAGAAAAAATGGCAGAATTAACATTACAACAAATAACAGAATCGGGCGGAGCGGTTACTTATGTAAGTGCAGCAGGGGGTGGAGATACTGCTGATAATAGCGGAAATACATTCCTTCATATAAAAAATGGTAGTGAAAGTAGTATAACAGTTACAATTTCAGCAGAGGTAACAACTGTTGAAAATACGATTTATGGAGATTTAACAAAAGCAAATGCCTCTATTGCAGTGGGCGCAACAGGGGAAGCTTTTATTGGGCCTTTTAAACCCGCTGCTTTTAATGATACGGATTCTGAAATTACAATAACGTATTCAGGGGTAACATCATTAACAATAGCAGCATTATATATATAAATAAAATTAATTAATTAAATAAAAATAGAAAATGGCAAATTTAACAACAGCAATAAACGGAACGGATATTAAGGTTTATGATGGCTCAACAAGTGTATTAGTAGCTTATGCTCAAAGTGGTACATTTAATGTAAATCATAGCACCAGAGATATATCAAATAAAGAAAGTGGAGGATGGGCGGAGGCCATGGAAGGCCAAAGAAATTGGGATATAAGTTTAGATGGAGCTTATGCTTGGGTAGATACAGTTGGATCAGCTTTAACAAATGGAGCAGATGACATGCTTAATTCTTACATCATAACGAGAACTCAATTAACTATACGCTTTGGAAATACAGGTGGAGCAACAGGAGATATATACTATGAAGGGAAAGCATATTTAACCTCTTTTAGTGTATCAGCACCAACAGAAGATACGTCCACTTATTCGCTATCCTTTACAGGAATTGGTGGTATTACTCAAAATTAAATAACCTAATACTCAAAACCCCTTTCGCATCCTTTTTTCAGGTGGGTTGCGTTAGGGTGAGAGTATTTTTTAAAACTTGAAAAAATGGAAAAATACACGTTTGTAGAATTAGGGGGTAAAAAATACCCTATTAAGTTTGGATTTAATGCTTTACGCAAATATTCAATGAAAACAGGAACAACATTAGCTCAATTAAATAATATAGGAAGTGATATGGGATTAAATGATGCAATTGTTTTGATTCATTGTGGTATTGAAGATGGACATAGGGCAGCAAAGCAGGAATGTAAACTTACTATTGATGATTTAGCTGATAAAATGGATGGCGACATGGAAAGTATTACAAGATGTATGGAGGTATTAGGAGAGCAAATGGGGGGTAAATCTGAAAAAAAGCAAAAGCCCAAGAAAGCGAGGCGCTAACTTGGGATAAAATAGAGGGTATTGCTTTTGGGCAAATGGGTATGAGTGTAGATGAGTTTTACGATATGCTCCCGAGATACTTTTTTAATAAGATGGATGGGTTTTTTGAATTAGAACAATTAAGAGAACGGGGGGCATGGGAAAGAACAAGATGGCAAACTTGTTATTTATTAAATATTCACATTGAAAGAAATAAACAAATAAAGCTAAAGGATTTAATAAAATTTGGATGGGAAAAAGATGATAAAAAAACTAAGATAGAGTATAATAAATTGAAAAACAAAGCTGAATATATAAAGAAAATGGAAGAATATGGCAAGTAAAAGTATAGGTTTATTAAATGTAGTTTTTGGAGCAAATACAAAGGGTTTTGAAAGAGCTATGAAAAAAGCTCAAGCTAAACTAAAAAAATTCGGGGGAGCTATGAAAAAGGTAGGGCGTGGAATGACTACCTCGTTAACCGCTCCATTAGTTGCTTTTGCTGCTGTTTCGGTGCGAAATTTTGATAAACAAGCAAAAGCGGAAAAAAAGTTACTTGTAGCATTAAAAGATAGAGGAGAAGTTCAACAAAGATTAATTGCTCAAGCTAAAGAACTGCAAACGAAAACACTATTTGGAGATGAGGAAACTATTGCAGCTCAATCCATGCTTGCTACAATGGGATTGGAGGAGGATGCAATTACTCGCCTTATTCCTTTAGTTCAAGACATGGCAGTTGCGAAGGGAATGGGTTTAGTCCAAGCGGCTGATTTAGTTGCTAAGTCAGTTGGAAGTTCAACCAACGCATTATCAAGATATGGAATTGTAATTGAAGGGGCTGTTGGATCAAGTGGTAGATTAGATTCAGCAGTTGGTGCATTAACTACTATGTTTCAAGGACAAGCTGAAGCAGCCGCTCAAGTTGGGGCTGGTAGTTTAATTCAATTAAAAAATATTTGGGGAGATATTTCTGAAGATTTTGGAAGAATTATAATCCCTGCCTTAAATCAAGTGGCTGCAAAATTAAAAGAAGTGGCGGAATGGATTGATGGGTTAACTGATGCACAAAAAGTAAATATAATAAAATGGCTTGGAATTGTTGCCGCATTAGGCCCTGCATTAATGATAATTGGCCAAATGTCAATAGGGATAGGAGCATTAATTCCAGTATTTGCATCATTAAATGCAGTAATGGCCGCCAATCCTATTGGGGCAATAATTACAGCTATTGTAGCTTTAATTGCAGGGCTTTATTGGCTGCTTACAAGCTCATCAGATACTGCCAGATTAATAAGAAACGCTTTTATACAAATGGCTAATGGAGTTATTATTTCAATAAATGCAATAATAAAAGGTCTAAATCTCATTAATCCTTTTGAACAAATAAAACTTATAAAATTATTTGGGTACGAGGCACAAAAAGAATTAGAGGGAGTTGTAAATTCAGCAGGTGATGCTGCTAATGCTATAGCTGATGTAATGGAAGGTGGAAATACTGGTGGAGGAACAGCCGTAGCAACTGGCGGAGGATCATCTGAAGTTCAACAATTCAGCTCTATTCCAGATTCTGTTGAAACTGACATTTTATTTAATATGAGTCCCGCAGAAGATCAATTTAAAGATTTAGTAACAGAAACAGGATACACATTTAAAACAATAGAAGAACAAGCTACTGAAGCAGCCGTAAAAATGGCGGAGAAGTTTCAGGAATTTGGAAATAAGGTAAAGCAAGTAATGGGCGGCATAGGAGATGTTATTAGTGCAGCTAATACAAAAGAACAAGCTGAATTTGATATATGGAAAGAGAGTCAAACTGAAAAGCAAGATATTTTAGATGGCGACATGGAGAGAGAGCTTGAAAGGGTTGAAGCATCCAATATGAGTGATGAGGCAAAGGCAGATGCAAAAATAGCTATTGAGGAAAAATATGCAGAAAAAAAGGGAGCTATTGATGCGAAGATTGAAAGTAAGGAAAAAGATATAAAGCGAAAACAAGCCATAAGAAACAAAGCTATGGCTATTGTATCTGCTGTCATGAGTACCGCTGAGGCAATAATGGGTGCGGTTGCCGCTTTTCCTGTAACTGGAGGACTCCCAATGAGTGCCATAGTTGCTGGATTAGGAGCAGCTCAAATAGCTACAATAGCATCAACACCTATTCCTTTTGCTAAAGGTGGATTGGTATCAGGAGCAACATTAGGATTAATTGGAGAGGGTGCAGGAACAAGTGCTTTTAATCCAGAAGTCGTTTCTCCTTTAGATAAATTACAAGGGATGCTCGGAGGTGGTAATGTTAATGTGCATGGAAGAATACAAGGAAATAATATAGTTTTAGTTTCAGATAAAGCAACAATATCAAGAGAAAGATTTATATAAATGCCAACACATCAAGAACGCTATCATGGTAAATTCAACTCCTTAAATGGAGAGAATTACACATTTAAAATATTTGATAAAAATTATGCAGGGACTTCTATTCCTGTTGAAACGGGTGCAGGTGGTGTAAAAATTGATTATGATACAAGTGGGCAAGAAAAATTTAGCCCTATTATAGCATCCAAATGCTCTATGTCATTCATAATAGAGCGGAATCCTTTTGGATTACATTTTGAAAATTTCATTAATCTTATGAGAACAACTTATGAGGAGGGAGATGTTACTGTTATAATAATGACTCCGTATGCCCGATTAGATCCTTTATGGAGTGGAAATGTAACAATGGATTTATCAGCTAAAGAGGATGTTGCTTATCCTTATGAAGTAGAATTAACCGCTACGGATGGATTAGGGCTTTTAAAGAACTATGATATGGTAAAAACTCAAGGCTCTAATCCTTATGAAGCAGGAGATACATATCTTGGGGCTGATTATCAAAATTTTATATATTGGATAAAAGAGATACTTGCATTTTGTAATACTCCTGATAATGATTCAACAGATGGACAAGTAAATAGTTATACTTTTTCCACCTCTGTAAATTGGTGGTATGAAAATCATCCAGTAGCTACATCTTCAATAAGTCCATTATATTATACCAAAGCTCAAATGTTAGGAGCTTATGAATTAAAAGAGGATGGAACATATAAAGTGCCAAATGTTTATAAAGTTTTGGAGGCGATATGTAGAATGTGGGGGATGCGTGTTGTGTTTTGGAAGAATAGATTTTATTTTGTTCAAATAGATCTATTAAATAATAATGATTCAGGCACTTATGCTGCTCCAGATAATATAGATTCTCAAATATGGAATAATGTAGGGGTGTTTTCAAGCGGTAATAGTTATATAGGAGATGTAATGAAGGTATTATATACACAAGACATTAAATATAATCATGCAGGGTTCACAGGAGGATTGCAAAAGTTGGCAGGGAGTAAATGGGATTTTTATCCAAAATTAAAGCAGGTTAGTGTTGATTTTGCAAATATAAATAATAATAGTTATTTACAATACTTTCCTCTTGCTCCATCCCAGCCCGCAGATTATACAGATGGAGAAGATACAATAACAACATCTCCATTAGGAATATTAACAGATGCAGATACATTTAGTGGCTTTAATATAAAGATAGATTTGGAATTTAATAATACAGGATTCGGTACAGATTATCAATACAACTTTTCAGTAAGGGCAAGACCTAATGGAGATACAGATTGGGATAATGGCTATTATTTAGAGGTTCAATCAGGAGCAACTCCAACATGGGAATCTTATCCTTTAGAAGCTGTTGGGGGAGCTGCTGCTGTATGGTATGATAGATTTATTGCCGCTGGCTCGCTCGCAACCTTTGGGCAATATCTGCAACAATATGATATATATCCGAATGTAGGAGTCATTAATTTGCCGAGTGGAATGAGCCAGCATACTATCTTTAATCAACAAGTTGTATCAGATTCTGCATTTTCTGGAGATTGGGAATTTGAATTGTTTACTTTAGGTGCAACCGATCAAGGCATAGCATCAGCGATTGGATTTATCCCTTATGGGGGACATCATGTAGCGTATGATAATGGGAATTATCTATTGCATGGTATGGGTACGGATGTAACTTACTCTGATGTTTTAGATGCTAATAATAATCCCACATCTCAATTCAATCCGATTTTAAATAATGTTATAGGTGGAAATAATGTAAATACAACTGTATATACTGCAACAACTGACACACAACATCAAGAAGTTAAAGATATATGGTGGGGAGATACACTAACGTATGGAGAGCCAGCATCACTAAGATATGATAATGGATCTGGAGGTTCGGGTTATACTGATCCTACAGGAAAATGGAGAAACGGAGTTAGCGGATTGTTTAATAGATCATTAGCAGAATTATTAGCGGAATCAAGATTATATAATCAACAGAAATGCGATTATAAATGGAGCTTAGGAACTGCTGTAAGTGCAACAAATAAATTTTTAAATGATGGGTCTGGGGTTATCGTGCCAACATTTATCAATCCTGTTGGTAGGATTTATGAAGATAGGGAACGCATATACTATTATATGCTAAGAGGTTCTTTTGATTTATATAGTGATACTTGGGATGCTGAATGGGTAGAATTATCATTTGATAATACTATTTCTACAACAACAACAACAACAGGAACAGGAGGAAGTGATAGGGATAATAATATTGCTGATATGAGGTTGTCAGGATCTACAGAAACCCCTCTTTTTAACAGATGGTTAAGCGTAGGAGAATTGAACGCAAGAGTTACAAATGGGAGTACAGTAACATCTTTAACAATACGAGAAATGAATCCTATTATTTATGAGGAGGAGGGAGAAACTACATTATATCAATATGAGCAAAATACTCTTATAAAGTCAGGGGATGTTTTTAATGTGGTAAATACTGGCAATGGACAGAGGCAGCAATTTACAGCAAGTGCAGATGTTGATAATACAGATACTACTATAAGTGTTATTTCTGTTGATATGGAAAAACCTTTAGAGGTAGGAAGTAAAATCATGGTAAATATAAGAGATACTTATCAGCAAGTAAATCATAAAACAAGAGGAACGGTTGCGGGATTTACAATAGATTCAGATGGTATTGCTAAAGGAGGTGTAGAGATTACGGGATGGCTTGATTCCGATACTATGAGTGGTGCAGCGGGTACAAATGTACCTACATCAAAAAGCGTAAAAGCGTATGTAGATATAAGCATTACGCAAGAATTTTTAATGGCTACCTGTACTGGAACGGTATTGACATCTGGAACTAATGGAGAAGCTAATGCAGTTACTATTCCTTTTGATACTGAAGGCATCCAAAGTACAGGAGAAGATATATTTATATCAACTGAAGAGGGAGAGGATAATAATATAAAAACCTCAACAATTGGAGTATATCAATTTAATTGGAATGTTGCATCTGATACAAGTGGAACAAATAATAGAATAAATTGTGGGGTAAAGTTACAAGAGGGAACTTATGTAGAGGAGGCATGGTCTTATGCAGATTTAGATCCATCTCATTGTTATATTTATAATAGAGCTAATGGAAGTGTGGCAAGATTAGGTTCTACATCAGGGAGTTTATTAGTAAATTGTAATAGTGCTAAAATTTATCGTTTAGTATTTTGGAAAGATAGTGCATCATCAGCAACCACTAAGGGAATAACAGAAATAGATGGAACACAATTAACAGTTAGAAAAATTACATAAATGAAAAGAGAATTATTGGAAGTAATAGGATTTAATAGTGTTATTTTAAGTATAACAACATTCACAAATTTAGAGATAATATTAAAAATTTTATTATTACTTGTTACAATAGGATATACTTTAAGTAAATGGATTTATCACATAAAAGATGCCAAAAAAAAGAAAAATAAATAAACCTTATACTCATCCAAAATGGGGATTAAAAGAGGATGTAAAAGAAATAAAGGAAAAAAGATTTATTGCAGATGTAAAGGGTGCGAAAGTAAACGCAATATATCTGAAATAAAAAAAATAAGCCGAGATGTGTTTTTTGATTCGGACATTAAAAAGAAAATTCATAAAAGCAAAAAGCGTTATGATAGAAAAACACAAAGCAAACCTATTATTGATTAGGGATAATTTTACGGATAAATCTACAATAGGAAAGCTCTACTTAAATGGAGAATTTTACGGACATACTTTAGAGTTAGCTTGGAATGATAATAAAAAAAACATATCTTGCATTCCTAAAGGAGTATACGAAATAGTAAAAAGACATACAGAAAAAAGCAAATACAAATATGAGCATTTACATATTTTAGATGTACCAAATAGAGGATATATATTAATGCACATAGGTAATTATCCTAAAAACTCAAAAGGATGCATCTTATTAGGTAATACAAGATCATTAAATTTTGTAGGAGAAAGCAGAAAAGCATTTTATAATTTGATGTATGACTTAGGAAGTTTTGATAAAATTGAATTAATAATTAAAAATAGATAAAAATGAAAAAGTGGATTATAACCCAGACCTTAAAGAAGATCTTAGGAAGTCGCAAGGCAATTTATACTATTGCTGCCATTCTTATAACTATTCTTAGTGATACGCTTGGAATGGATGCAGAAACAGCTCAAACATTAGTTTATAGCATTATGGCTCTTGTATTAGGCCAAAGCGTTGCAGACATAAGAATTAACAGCAAGTAGTTAGTAAATTTAAAATCCTGCCTGAAAGCAAAGGAATAATTTTTTAATTTTACCGCATGGCTAATAAAAGATTCCGCTTATCAAAAGAGGAGCAGGAATTAATATATCAAAATAGAGCCGAGCCGCTTGAAAATATCAATGGAAATACTGCCCTTGATTTACATATAAAGGAAAGGGGTATTAATAAAGATGATATTGTAAGTGTTAAGCATTGGCAAAGTGCAAATGGAGAGTATCGTTTCTCTATTGTTACCAAAGACAATATAGATAGAAGAAAAATATTTGATGGGGTGCAAAAGCTCATTAAAGATTATGCTCCTAAATATCCTAAAATAGAATATAAAAAAGGAGAATGTCTTTTAGTTATAAATCCAGCTGATATTCATATTGGAAAATATGCAGCTAAAAAGGAAACGGGAGATGACTATAATAATGAAATAGCTTTTAAACGGGTTATAGAGGGCGTTTTAGGGCTTATTGATAAAGCTAAAGGGTTTACTATAGATAGAGTATTATTTTGCGTAGGGAACGATATATTGCATATTGATAATGTTTATGGAAGTACAACAAAAGGTACTTATCAAGATACAGATGGTAAATGGTGGGAGCATTATGAAATAGCTTTAGAACTTTATGTAATGTGCATTGAGATATTAAGGGAAATAGCTCCTGTTGATGTTGTTCATTCAATGAGCAATCATGATTATCAAAGTGGATTCCATTTAGCTCATAGTTTAAAGGCATGGTTTAGAAATTGCCCTGAAATAAAAGTAGATGCAGGGGTAAGTCATAGAAAAATATATAAATACGGAAATAGTTTAATAGGATTGGAGCATGGAGATGGTGCTAAAATGCAAGATTTACCTTTATTAATGGCAACAGAATACCCTAAATTATGGGCGGAAACAAAATTTAGATATTGGTACTTGCACCATATTCATCATAAGGTTAAGCATAAATGGCAAGATGCTAAAGAATATATTGGAGTGACAGTTGAATATTTAAGAAGCCCAAGCAGCCCCGATAGTTGGCATAGTCGTAAGGGCTTTTGCAATCAACCAGCAGTAGAAGGTTTTGTGCATGAAAAAAATAGTGGGCAAGTCGCACGATTAGTTCATTATTTTTAGTATTATTGCCAACAGTTAATAATAGAGTATGCCGCTCTCCAAATGGCAAATCATAATACTTGTTTTGGGGGAAGCTGCTTTAATTAGTGGCTTCCTTTTTTATATTAACATCTAAATTGTTAATAACTCTGTAAACAATTCTGTTTACAAGTACCCTATTTCAATAAAAATGTATATATTTGCCCTATTATTAACCAGCTAAAAACAAAAACAATTATGAAAGCAAAAAATGAAATTATTATTTTTATTATGTTTATTATCTTATTAGCATCAACATCACATATTTAATAACTAAAAAACAGTAATTATGAAAACTTTTGAAGAAATTAATGAAAAGAATCGGAACAATAAAATGAACGAATTGGCAACAAAATGGGAGTTTTACCTTGAAGAACTAAAACAAAAGGAGGATGATCTACTTACTTCTGATGAGAAAAAAAATACTGTGAAGTCAGTTGCTTGTGGTATTGCAGCTGATCAATTAGAATCATGTATTAAAGATTTGCGTGATATGATTCAATATCTTAATACAATGGAAAGCTATCATAGAAACTGTGTTAATTTAATCAATAATACGTTAAAAAATTGAAAATAAAAATACAGGATTGGTATTTACAAAAAGAATATCAGGCGGCAATAATTTGGAGTCATTTTAAAAATGGCTTTATTCAAGATTTTAAAGAGGCACAAACAAGTTATAGGTTAGTCGGCACACAAGAACAAATTAACGAATGGAGCAATCTGCAAACCTTTATTCTGGATGAGGTTTATAGCTATGAGCCAATAGCTAAAGATAGTTATTGGGATGGAATATGTTGCGGAACTGAAAAAACTCCAAGCCGAAAGGAGTTTAATAATATTTTTAAAAAGGATTACAAAGAGTATCTTAAATTATATAAGGAAAACAAACATCAATTATTAATTTTATAAAACTAAAAACAATGAAAAAAGGAATTATTGCCGCTTATGGCGGCTCGGAAAAAAGAGAAATTGTGCCTGCTGGAACGCACATAGCCAGATGTTATTCTATGATCCATATTGGAACTGTAGAATGGGAATGGCAAGGAGAAATAAAAGAATCTAATAAAGTAAAAATAGCTTTTGAACTACCTAATGAAATGAGGGATTTTGGGGGAGAAGAAAAGCCAATGGTAATATCTAAAGAATATACAATCTCTTTGCATGAAAAAAGCAATTTAAGGCGAGATTTGGAAACATGGAGAGGAAAAGAATTTACAACAAAAGAGCTTAGTAGTTTTGATATTACTAATTTATTGGAGAAATGTTGTAATCTTTCCATAGTACATAAGATGAGTAAGGGGGGTAAACAGTTTGCCAATATAGGCGGAATTAGTGCTTTAGCTAAAGGGGTAGAATGCCCTGAGCAATTTAATTCTACTTTCGTTTTTAATTATGAAGATAATTTTAATGAGGAATGGCTTGATGGTCAGCCAGAGTGGATACAAGAACAAATAAAATCAACTCCTGAATATAAAAATAAAACTAATAAAACTAAAAAAGATGCCTTACCGTTCTAAAATAACCGATAAAGAAAAATTTGAGCATATCTGTAATCTTACTACTTCATTAGTGGGATTGCGTAAAGGATCTCTTGGAATTAAATCAAGGAAACAAAAGATACAACTACCAAGATTAATAGCCGCTAATATTGGGCGTTTAAATGATATACATCATAGAGCTATTGCTGATGTGTTGAATCGTGATAGATCATTAATATATCATTATGAGAATACACATTCCACTAATTATACATCTTGGAAAGAATACAGAAAGTTATTCAACTTAATTTATAAGGCATATGAAGAAATTGAAGATGTAAAACCTGCCTTTCTTGATGGCGAAGGAATGAAGCGGCACTTGTTAGAATTTGTAGAAGAATCAAAGCCATACCAAGTTGAAATACTTATAAACTCAGGAGTAGTAGGGTGCAAGATAAGAACTTCTTTTATAAAATTTTCTCATACTTTAAAAAATATAAAATTTTCCTTAGCTAATTATAATCATTCGATAGAAATAAATTTACCATGATAAACGATTTTGAAAATATAACATATGAACTCACAGAAGATGAGTTAAATAAAGTACACTTAATAATTAAAGGGATATCATTAAGAAAGGGAAAGGATATGGCTGTTTCTGGAACTTTAATTTGTGAAAAGATGAATCTGCAAGGCCCAAGATTAAGAAAGATCATAAATTACATAAGAGTTAAAAACCTCCATTACGGCCTTTGTAGTTGCGTTAAGGGGTACTATACTGCAAACACATTAAGAGAGCTTGAGGGATGTATAGTGGGCCTTAAACAAAGGATTGCAAGTCAAGTTAAGGTATTAAATGCTTTAGAGGGCCAAACTATGATGTTTGGAGGAGTAGGGCAATTGTCAATATTTGAATGATTAATTTACACAACATAAATTGTATGATTGCATTAAAAGAAATGCAAGATAATGAATTTGATTTAGCAATAGTTGATCCGCCTTATGGTATTAATGCAGATAAAAAAAATAGTGGAAAAAAATTACAATCTAAAAAATCAAGCTCTTTAAGTAAAGATTATGGAAGTCAAATTTGGGATAATAGCATTCCTAATGAGGATTATTTTATAGAACTTAAAAGAGTAAGCAAAAGACAAATAGTTTGGGGTGCAAATTTCTTTAATTTACAAGGTGGTATGGTGTATTGGCATAAAAGAGTTACTATGCCAACTTATAGTCAAGGCGAGTTAGCGTGGCTATCTTGGCAAAATAAAATAGATTTTGTTGACATAGCTTGGCATGGAATGATACAACACGATATGAAAAACAAAGAGCAAAGAATACATCCAACTCAAAAACCAGTAAAATTGTATGAGTGGCTTTTAATGAACTATGCAAAAGAGGGCGATAAAATATTAGATACTCATTTAGGTAGTGGAAGTATTGCTATTGCTTGCCACAATTTAGGATTTTATTTAGAGGGGTACGAATTAGACAAAGATTATTTTGATGCAGCAAAGAAAAGATTGGAACAGCATCAAGCACAAAAAAGACTATTTTAATGGAAGTAATAAGAGTAATAAAAAACAAAAACTACACAACAATAAGCAACCAGCTCTTTAAGAATAAAGAAATCAGCTTAAAGGCAAAAGGTTTAATGGCTTATCTTTTAAGTTTACCTAATGATTGGAATTTAAGCATCAATGGGATAGTAGCTTGTTCAAAAGAGGGTAGAGGTGCAATAAGAAATACTTTTACCGAACTTATCTCTGCTGGATATATTGAAAGAAAGCAAATAAGGGATAAGGGAAAGTTTGTTGGTTATGATTATTTTGTATTTGAACAACCGAAGTGCAATAAACCGACTTCGGATAAATGCAAGTCGGATAACAGTATACAAATAAGTAAAGAAGTAATAAAAGAAAGAATAAACAAAAATACTCTCTCTATGCAAGATAAAATTTCTGAAAAATTTAGATATGAGGTTTTCAACACTTATGATTATCCAAAAGAAATGTTAGATAGCTTCTATGACTATTGGAGCGAGCCAAATAAAAGCAAAACAAAAGAAAGATGGCAATTGCAACCAACATTTGAAATAGGTAGAAGATTAAAGACTTGGGCAAAAAGAGAAAGGGGATTTAAGTCAAAGCAAACAATGAGCAAAATAGATATGCATCTGCAAAGCCAAAAGAAAGCAGAGGAATTATTAAATCAATCACAAATTAAAAACAAAACACAATGAAATATGATTATTTTGTAAAAGTAGATATGTTTGAAATGGATGAAGATATGGGGGAAGCTAAATTTATTAAAACAGATCAATATAAAAATTTAGACACATTAGTTAAATTAGATATTTTAAAAGATTGGATTGAAGCTTTAATAGAAGAACATACATTGATTGTTGATTGTATGAAACAAAAATATAATGATAAAGGAAATTAATAAAGGGGAGCTTGAAAAGAAATGCTTATACCTAATAGGTAAAACATTAGTTGATTTAGGACAGGTAAAACCAGCTGATGAGAAAGTTGTATTAGCTAAAAGATTAAGTCAAATACTTATAACAAGATACCCAAAGTTTAGTTGGAAAGCAGTAGAGCAAGCATTTGATGATGGGGTATTAGATTCTGAGGAGTTTCATCTATGCGGAAAGACAATGAACAAATGGTTATACCGAATTAAAAAGATGATATGGGAAGGATGGTATAATGAAAAGCATGGAGCAAAGCATTTAATAGATAATAAAACAAAAGCTTTATTAAATAATCAAAAATTAATAGGATGAAATACTTAATACTTATTTATTTAATAGGGGTAGTAATTTTAATTTTTGAAGCTATATTTTGCACAAAGGAAATGGAAGAATGAAAACAGTTAATAGTTTAAGTGGGGGAAAGACAAGTAGCTATATTGCGGTAAACTACCCATCTGATTATAATGTTTTTGCATTGGTTAGAACTGATGATAAAAATTGTTTATTTCCTGATAAGAAACTGAGGCAAGTAGTTAGCGATAAACTTGGTGGAGTTGAGTTTATAGGAACGCTTGAAATGGACACTATTATTTATACAATGCTTGACTTAGAACAAATGATAGGAAATAAAATTGATTGGATAACAGGAATTACTTTTGAGGAGGTTGTAGATACAAAAGGTGGTTGGTTGCCTTCAATGCTCAGAAGGTTTTGCACAACTGAGATGAAGATGAAACCGATAATGGATTGGTGGCAAAAGGAAATAAATGAAGTATGTGAAATGAGGATAGGGTTTAGAGCTAATGAAATGAGAAGGGCAAACTCATTAAATAAAAGATTAGAGAATGGAATACAAAGAGGTAAGTTCGTGGTTGGTAAATCAAAAGGCGGAAGAAATAAGTGGAGTGAATTAGATTGGAGAATCCCAACATACCCTTTAATATCAAAAGAAAAACCAATATTTAAATATGATATAGAAAATTATTGGAAAGATAAGCCTGTAAGGTTTGCTGAAATAAATAATTGCGTAGGCTGTTTTCATAGAAACCCTCTGCTATTAAATAAAATGTGGAAAACTCATGCGAATAAAATGGAGTGGTTTGAAAAACAAGAGCATAAAGGAAAAGGAACGTGGAAAGAAAAAATGAATTATGAACAGATAAAAGATTGGGAACTTCAAGTTGAATTGACTTTTGATGATTTTGATGAGTGTGATAGTGGCTATTGTGGATTATGAACACAATAGGAATGATAAAAAAAACAATGGGATGTAAAGATAAAGATGGTATTGCAAGAGGTTGGATAATCTATTATGATAAGGATCATAGAATAAAGGAAGTAAAAAACTTATTCAAACCGCATGAATATAAAGGAAGCCGCCCAATGTATAATGACAAAGAGATAATTAACATATTAACAAAAATATCTTTATAATGTTTTTAGCACTATTTATATTTGTATTGATTTATTTACTAATATTGTCGCACCTGAAACGCAACAAACTTGAAAAGGAGAGAGATTATTGGAGAGATATATTTAAAAATAAATACAATGAATGTGATTAAACCAATCATATCCGTATTAATAATGCCAATAGCAATTGCAATAAGTGTTGTAATAGTGTTGGCGGCAATACAAATAGCAATACATGAAACACTTTGGAAAGATAAAGAATCTTAAAATAGATTTTTTAGATGAGGAGAGATTTGTTGAGGACTTAGTAAAGTTAGAGGGTAAGGATATTACCTTTACAATTTTAGAAAATAAAGATTACAGAACTAATACCCAGAATAAACTATGGTGGAAGTATATGCAGATAATGGGAAGCGAGCTGGGATATTCAAAAGAGGAATTTCATGATATCTGTAAATTAAAATTTCTAAAGCGTGAAAGATTTGAAGATGGGAAAAAGGTAGAGTATCTTAAATCCACGACACAATTAACAAAGAAAGAATTTAAAAAGCTGGTAGATGATGTAATTATTTGGGCAGCTCAAACCTTTAGTATTAATTTACCAAATAAATAATGTTATTTAAAAAGGAGAAGTGGTATATAGAAAAGATTGAATTAAGTGCTGCCAATGAATACATTAAGAGATACCACCGACACCATAACGCAGCAGTCGGACATAAGTTTAGTATAGGAGCATATTACAAAAGTGTTTTAGTTGGAGTTGCAATTTGTGGGAGGCCTGTTAGTAGAAATTTAGATGATGGAGAAACACTTGAGATAACTCGGCTCTGCACAATTGGAACTAAGAATACTTGCAGCAAATTGTGTAGTTATGTTATTAAGTACGCTAAACTGAAAGGATACAATAAAGTTATTACTTATACTTTGATGAGTGAAAAGGGTAGCAGTTTAAAGGCAAGCAATTTTATGCTGGAAAAGGAAAATGCAGGGGGGTTATATTGGGGTTGCAAATCTGATAAAAAAAGACAATACAAAAGCAAAGAATTAAAAAAAAGGTGGATATATAAAATATGAGTGAAGATAAATTACAATCGGCAGTAGTAAAGTATATTCAGTATAAATATCCTAATGTAAAGTATTGCTCATCTATTGCTGGTGCTTATATAAGTAGCCCAGCTCAAAGAAGAAAGATAGTTAGAAATGGTTATGTGCGTGGCAAGAATGATCTGGATATATTTGAAGCAAGAGGCGGTTTTTTTGCTTTAATGCTGGAGTTAAAAGAGAAAGCATATCCAACTAAAGAACAAAAGGAATGGATAGAAGCAATGAATGAGAGAGGTTATTGTGCTATAATAACAAGGGGGCTGGATGAAACTATTGATGTCATTGATGAGTATCTTAGTAAAGAAAGAACCAGAGTAGTATGAGAAAGATAAGCAATAAGCAAAAGGAGATAAAGAAAAGATTGCATAAGGTTTATTCTGAAATCAATTTTGAGCGTGGGCATTATTGCGAAGGGTGCGGAAGAACAGAAGCAGATGTGCCATTAAGCCATAGCCATATCATCCCAAGAAGCAGGAGATCCGATTTAATCTGCTCTAAAGATAATATACAATACTTATGCTTATCAATAGGAGGAAGGAGAGGATGCCATGAGTTATGGGAAAGCCGAGATAAAAAGAAACTACTATGCTATCATAAGAACTTAGAATATATATTGGAAGTTGATACTGAATACTATTTTTTAATAACAGAACTGAATGCCTAAGCTACCAGACAGCAAGAGAAGGCCTTGGCAACCAAAGAAGCCAAAGCAAGCAAGGTTAAATCCTAATAGCGACTTCTATCATAGTAAGCAATGGAGGAGCTTAAGAAACTATTATATACAAATGAATCCTTTATGCGAAGCGTGCCAAAGGCAGAAGCCATCAAAGATTACTGCTGGGCAAGTTGTGGATCATATTAAACCAATCAATATGGGAGGCGAACATTTGAAATTAGATTTAAGTAATCTCCAAACGCTTTGCCATCCATGCCATAATAGTAAGAGCGGTAAGGAAGCATGGGAGTATAGAAATAAAAATAAAAAATAAAAATAATGTTTAGGGAGGGCCTATCATATCTTAAAACACTATATCTCTGGTAAT
>Ga0080013_1003291_pt1 | contig 17324 bp, 11 predicted proteins | sample ETNvirenome_6_85_FD_69236 | JGI IMG/M metagenome (GOLD analysis project Ga0080013, IMG submission 69236) | Marine viral communities from the Pacific Ocean - ETNP_6_85 (SPADES assembly) (version 2) | ecosystem: Environmental > Aquatic > Marine > Oceanic | place: Pacific Ocean | collected 2013-06-19 | reverse complement strand
TTCATTTTTTGCGCAACCATCTGATGGCGTGTATTATAACGTTTTAGATGTTGGAGACACAGGCGTTATTATAAATGAGGACAATAGAGCAGATTACGATTTCCGTGTAGAATCCGATAACAAACCTTACGCTCTGTTCGTCGATGCCGGCACCGACCAGGTCCTGATCCTCTCAGGCGGTGCAGCTATATCACCGGATGAAGCAGCAGGTGCAGACGTCAACTTTTGTGTTTCGGGATCTATCGGATCACAAGGTACATCAACACGTGGTATATCGCTCTTCGGTGGAGATCTCTATTCCTCAGGTTCGCTATTTGTTTCCGGAACCGGCCCTTCTGCAACCGAGATGCCCAAAGTTTCCATTGGTTGTTCCCCGGACACCCCCGCGAAAACGACACTCGATGTTACGTTTGATTACAGTACCCACACGTTCGAGAACCAGCTTGCTGATGGGGAGGGGGGTGGTATACGAATGCGACTCGGTGATTATCACAGCGCTGTCTCAACGGCAGGGATGTTGTGTTATCGCACGAATGCCGGAAGCAACATATGGCGAATCCAGGCAGCGAACGCCACAGCAACCAGCGGTAGCATGTTGGCTGTGGCCCTCGATGTCAACAATGGCGCAGACGAGGGATTAGTCCTCCTCCAGGGTTTCGTTAAGGTACCTTCGACGTTGATCAACGGAACATTGGTGCTCGGTAATCCTCTGTATGCCTCAAACGATACCGCTGGTGAATATGATGTTGACGTGCCTTCTGATAGCGGCGACGTTGTCAGGGTCGTGGGCCACGTCGTGGATGCTGACAGTTCCGATGCTCTTCTGTACTTTAACCCGGATCATACCTGGGTGACGGTGTCATGATGAGGCTCACGATAGGAGGTTGCGAAAAAGATGGGTTTGTGATTGTTGCAGTGGGTGATATTGATGCCTGATATCACCACAGGAAGGGACAATGATATTAGGAAGACAGGCTCCACATCCAGCTGGGCAGCTGTTCGTGACGCGATTACGGGCAATGGCGGCCCATATAACTCGTCAACGGGATATGTTCAGTTACGGAAGACTTCCACATTGTTTTATGTGCGTCGAGGGTTTTTTGCGTATGACACGAGCGGTATTACAGTCGCACCTGACTCTGCTACGTTCAATGTTTATGGGTATAGATGGTCCACTGCTGATTTGATAATCTGTAAGGTCGAGGCGGCTGCAACAGGCGATTCGTCCACTGATTTTGTCGCCGGCGATTTTGGTAAGATTGATTTTTCGACGACGTACTCCGCGGAGGTCGCTTCATGGAATATCGGAAGTCCCGGCACTGTTAACACCATCTCGTTCAACGCCGCAGCGCTCTCTGACATGACGTCTCTTGACGAGTTTAAGTTTGTGCTCATAGAGCATGATCATGATTACTCGGACAACGCACCAACCACCACAAGTAATCTGACAAGTGGTTTCTATACGCTAAATCATTCCACTAGTGGATACCGACCGTTTGTATCATACGTGGAGGCAACAGGTTACGGAAACACAGTTAACGCAGTCGCTTCTGCCAACATCGCTGCTGTGAATTCGGTTCTTACCGCGAACATTTCTAAGATTAACGGCGTATAGTGTTAACTGAGCGCTGAAAGAGGATGATACTTATCTGACATGGCCGGCATACTAGATCAAAAAACTCGAATTCTCGATTTCGTTATCACCGCTGAGGGACGTCGTAAGCTCGCGGAAAAGGGGCAGTTCGTTCCGGCTTACGTTTCGTTTTCAGACGATAACGTTTACTATGCGAAGCTATCGAAAACGGGAAGCGTTGCGGATGACGCTAGCGAGAGGCTCTACATAGAAGCACACTCGTTTGATCGCGATTCAGTTTTTTCCATGTCGGGCAGCGTGTTGGAAGATACAAAGTCGAGTTTCAGTGCTGCATATCGATCTGAGACGTTACTTTCCAACCTAAGGAACTTGAGGATCCTGCAGAGCATTCCTTCTTACCTGATGGGCGATACAGATTTTAAGTTATCCAGGGATAACATCGAGTTTGTTCCTGAAGAGAGTGATGTTGATATAGCACTGACGGAAGACGTGAGCATTCTCAGCGCATTTTTTCAGGACAAACACTTTCAGCACATTGACAATTACAGGTACATGTCTCCCATTAACTCGATATCGGGAAAGCTTCTTGGTGACTATCCGAAGATGAACACAGACGAGATTCTTACAGAAGCAGCTTTACAACAGCTACTGGAATTTAAGAAATTTGAAACGCTCGAAATAAATGGTGGTGTTACGCCACGAAACCTGATGTTTAGGATATTTGAGGAGGACGCGGGCACGAAGAAGTCCAACGCTTTGGAGATGATCGATTATGGAACTTACATTGGAAGTGATAAGATCCAGAAGAGGGTATTCTTTGTGGGGAAGGTCTTCGAAGATTTATCAAATCTACCGGTGTTCGTTAACATTTTTACGTTGGTGTTTTCCTAATGCTTAAGGCCAAAGTTGCGAATTTGGATATCGTAGAATTCGATGATCGTTCTCCCATTTCTGTGATTTCGTTTGGTTCCTCGAACCAGGCGTTTTATGCGACACTGGGTTTCGTGCTAAATCCCATTCTGGCGTTACGTACGGGTGCCACATGGGTCAAAGTTCAGATTTTACGTCAACAACACAAGAACCCGACCGTGCTTGACGATGTTGAAGATCGAAGTGACATCAAAGATAACATCAAAGCGATGAGTGGGGAAACAACACAAAAATATAACGATTTTCTTGAACGTGACGTTTTAGCAGAGAAGGTTTTTTCCGTTGCGGACATTATGAACGCCGTAGCGCCAGGTCTTGCTTACGAATACAATGAAGGAGGCAATCTTGAGGCTATTGCTGCGAAAATGCCAGTAACTCCCGTTATGACAGTTAAGCGAAAAACCAAAAAGCGACAGCTCACAACGAGTGCAGAGATGGAACCCAATACAACGTTTACGTTTCCGGAAATGGAGGGGTTGTTGGATGCTGTTCCTTCACGTTTGTCAATAAACTCGACTACCGTGGGCAGGTTTTCGTTACTTGGGCCCATGCGGGGTAAGGTTGTGAGTAACGTTATGCATTACCCCTTTCCCGTGAGCACCGTACTGACACCGTTCAGTGATGTACGTGCATGCCCGCGAGGGGCTGTTGATCAACAAAGCGGTATGTTGTTTTTGAAGGATTCTGACTTTCAATATGTCGATAACAATCGTATCCTCTCCCGCGGTGACGCGCGAACACCGGTAGCCACCATGGATGGCGAGAAAGAGGGTAGAGTGGAGGAAGTTGAAGAGGTAATCTATGGTAGGGATGTTGAAGCAAGAGTTGCTTCACCGTTTAGCACGTTAAGCACTGTTTATCGTGAGTTTACTGCGTATAACGGTACCAAAACCGGAGAGAACTTTGTCACGTTTAGAAGAATGAATGTGCTACCCTTCGTGAAGGGGTTTCCGTTTGTTACCAATCTTAAGGTTTCTAGTTTCGTTACATTGAAAGTTGTTGTGACGAACCAAAACGGTGTTGTTTTATCGGTTCTAAAGAAAGATGTTGATATCTTTCCTCTCTTGGTGGACACTTCCCGACCAATACACGCTCCTAATGTTGCAGTCGCAACCGCATCTATTGGTGACATGGCTCAGGCGATTGTCGTTGATATTACGCAACGTGATCAATCGGCTAGTCAAATAGTCTTGATGATAAAAGAATCACCCACATCAAAATTTAGACAAGTGGGAATGTTTCCCCTACGTTATCTCAATGATCATCGTGTAATCCTTCCAGTGAACGTCTTAAGAGGGCCGGTCATTTTGCGTGCAATCGCTGTTTTGGATCCGGGTCGTTCTTCGAGTGCTTTTACTGATACACCAATTTTTATTGATACTTTGGAGGATCTAACCACACCCGATGGTGGACAAGAGCAACCTGCCAACCCTGGACAAACGATCGGATTGAACATTGCGACTCAAGTTTACCCATCCGACACCGATCTTTATAACGTTACAATCCCCACGGCTGTCGTTAAAGACGGCAGAGCCACGAGGAAGGATCCAACATCGTATTACGATAACCTGTTTTTAAGAAGGCTTGTACCGTCTAACGGAGATGAGGCGTATGGTGCTGTCGGCGTGAAGGGTGGCGAATATGTTATTGATATTGCTACTGGTGTTGACGCTTCCATTTCACCTGGTTCCACTTTTGTTGATGAACAGGTCACCGAAGGAACGTATTTGTATGTGATTGATGGTTATGCCAAGGGTGAAGAGATACCTAACATTGCTAGCGCTGAAATCACCGTTCGATCCCAAAACGTGCCGGACTTGGACGGTAAAAAAACGAACGTTAAGGGCATAGAGTATCAAACAGTTGATCAACAGGTGGTTGTTAGGGGGGGAAATGCTGAGTTCGAGGTTACAACGAAGATTAAAGTTCCCGTCGGTATTACAGTTAAAACTTACGTGTTAGATGCAGCATTAGATTTAACAACGCGCGATCTCACCAAGCACTCGATTCAGGTGGGAGACTATAGCCCGATGGTGATTAAGAACGACGATGGCACTAGCACCATAAAATTCAGCGTTCCCCTAACGTCTTCTGACATTTCATTTGAGATGAAAGACGCCATTAAAGACGGTAATGTTAGGAGCATGGGACTAAATCTGCCTGTTCAGATAACGGAGGAAGATCCAACACAGGATGAATTGACCCCAGAGAAGGATGGGGGGAAGGAGGATCCGGTTGAACACAATACGTCACGAACTCTTTCTCCGGCGGTGATGAGAATGATAATGTTGATAATGATGGGATTAGTTGATCCTGATGACTTCCGCGACGCCGACGACGATGATGCTCCGTTAGATGGTACCATGGCGGTGGAATAAGATGGCCTCTTATACTTACGACGCGCTCCAGTTTGAGCAAGGAGCTGTTGATACAAAGGCTGGAAACACTGTTGCTCGACAAACGGCTTACGTGAAGACGTTTACGGTAACAATAAACTCGCTTGGCGAGGCTGTCTTACGATGGTCGGTTTCTGACCCTTCAGATGATATTGAAACGTGTTTAATCGTTGCACAATTTAACGGTGTAACAGCCCCACTAGGAGCGGTTCCAGCCAGGCCTGGTTATTCTAACTACGAATTTGCTGATCACGTCTTAAACGCTTATGTGGGAAAAAAGATTTATAGGATTGTTTTTGTGTATTACGATGGATCGATTTCAGTGAGTGATAAACATGTAGTTACTGTTAAGAATTCGAACATCCCGCTGAGGTATTTAAAATGAGTAGATCTTCTAAGAGCTTTAGTATCGGTCGGATCGTTCAACCTCGTCCGACGAAAAAATTCCAAAGTGAGTTACCACCAGTCACTCGAGGAACTCAAAAAACCACTACGTCTAAAAGGGGTGAACGGGTGGTTGCTAGAAAGAGATCCACACCGCCACAGGGAAAAACAAAGAACGAATCCAAACGACGAGAAGCGCTTCCGAATCCTTCCACCGTAGAACCCAGGATCGCCAAAAACTTGCCAAAAGACCCGAAAAGAAAACCGGCCACAGACCCTAAACCATCACCGTTTGGTAGCACGTCGGTTTACGTTGGTAAAAAGACAATGGGTGCCATTACCCGCGTTGATAAGACACAGTTACGAAGAACTTCAGTTTCCGTTACTTATAAACCTCTATCACACAAAAAGATAACACTTGGATAAATAATGTCTATTGAGCAATACGGCCCGGCAATCGGCAAGGGGGCGATACCGACCGAGCGTAAAAATGCCAGAAGATACACACAAACTCAAGCACAGATCATTGCTTCGTGCGATTTTAAACCGTTGGAGCTCGCCGAAGGTCCGTCCGTCAGTAATACGTCGACTAACGGTTATCTGTTTGAGCTGAGAAAGACACTTATGGCTCTGGCACACGAAAGCATTGCAGAAAACATAAGGAATTACCGAGCTGCTGGAGGGGCTTCTGGAGACATCGCAGGCATTGGCGCAATCAATGTGTATGAACAACAGCTTGCTGAGCTCAAGCGCTGGTTTGGCAACGAACTTGGTGGCACCGAGTCGCTGCTCGGGCAAATGGGAACCGATTTTGATGAGCTAAACACGATTTTACAGGCGATGGTAGACGCCACCGACCTTATGAATTTTGCACATGCAGACGACCAGAACTCGGATATGCTTGAGGAGTTGTTTGTTACCGAGAATGACGTGATATTGGTTGACACACCGAGCCATGATGGTTACTATGTCAACCCAAAAATAGAAACCAGCTATCCCGCCGGCTGGGAGACTTTTTTGCGGGACACTCTAAAGTTCCCGAACGGCTCCGCTGAAGCGTTTTCGTCAACGAAGGTGTTTTTGCAGCTTTTGCAAGGTGTCGGGTACGCAGCGAGAAGGTTTTTTCCGAACATGGGCCCGGAGAACATGCACCCCGGTTACGACGAGGACGAGGGTTCGCCTTATTGCATCCGCCCCAGTCCCATTCTTCCTTATGATATCTTAACGAAGCTTTCGTGCCCACAAGCTCCGGACGAGGTGGCGATACCCACCCTCTTTTCTGCCCGAGCTATAGCGGCCGAGGATTGGATTCGTACTAACATGGGGGAGATCGACCCTGACGGCGGTTTGTTTGTTTCCGGGCCGTTTCTCGAGAATGTAAACAAGCTGGACGAGCTAGTCATGCTTCTGTCTAGAGAACTTTCGAACTCTGCTGCGCTTGCGCATTATGAAACTGACGGCGACGAAGTTGATCTTCGTAACAGGTTACAAGATTCTGGGGGTTTGAACATAACCACATACAGGGATGAAACCACCTACAGGAGGAACGCGACTAACCTTATTAACAACGCCAGCAATGGATCGCCCTTTGATCACACCGCATGGAGACCGGTAACGATTGTCTCCGGGGGAGAGAATAAGGTTGCCCAGTCCGACAAGCCTCCCGCACCCGATAACTTCGCGTACGTAAAGGTACAAGAAACTGAGTTTCCTGGTGGTGTCACCGGGGACCAAAAGTGTTCGTTGTTCGAGCCTAACATGCTATTAATTGACGGTGATGACGAGATCATGGGCACAAGAGATTTTTTGATCGGTGCTCTTTTTGATAGGGATGAAGTTAGTAAGGTAAGGGCAGAAAATGCAACTTTCGGTACACGGCCCGATTTAAGTCGAATCACTAGCACCGAGAAAGAATTCGGGACGACGATGGAGATCTATCGTGATTACATTAAGAACATGGTGGCCATCGACGATACCTACCCGGACTGGCCATCGCCACTGGGATCGACCACACCGTGGTCGATCCTTCACGATCTTCTTTGTAGACCATCTTTCCAGAGTTTTATGGGCACGCTCAACCAAGGCATCAACTTCACCGTCCAACAGGTCATCGTCACCGACGGCGAAGACCCAGGCGGCGGTGCCGGTGGCCATGGCGGCGACGACGACGACGGTGGTGGCGGTCCGTCATGGTCTCCCACCCTCCCCGAAATTCTGGGCCCGGGTTTCTTCGAACTCTGGGATGGGGTTGATATTGCCGATGCCGAGCGGCTGACCTACGCCGAGTACGTCCATCAGAGAACCATCGACGAAGGCGAGCTCTAATGGCTTTATACACCTACTACAATGACGACTTTAACACATTTCCTGAGATACAGGTGCTTGTGCACGGATGTGAGGGACTGCCATAATGGGCTTCTGGACATACGACCAATCTGATTTTAACGAACGTCCTGGGGTACAGAAGCTTGTGCACGCCTGCCTGTTCGCTCAACCAGAACCCAAGTTTCTATACGCGTTGGTGAATTATTGTTATCACTTTTTCCTACTCGATGAGCTCAAGGTGGACGAGTACCCGAGCGAACCCGGCGGTTCGCATGTCCCGACACACCCGAAATGGAATGAATTTTTCCTCCCGTCCGCGAATGATTACTCGGGCAGCCCGCTCTGGTATGGCAGACGCGGCCTCTCCGGTTACCTGCTAAACGCGGTGGTCGACGACAGATACGAGCCTGCCACTTTGCCTGCGCTTGTCGCGTGGGCGTTAGTGTGGTATCACAAAATCTCTGTTCCGGCTGAGGAGGAGAGTGATTGGGAGCCTCACCTCCTCGGTTCGCCGCCGGTGGAGACTCAAACGGTGGATGTGATATACCCCATAGGCTTAAGGGACTCTTTGAGGTATTCTGCGGTCCTGGAACAGGGTGATAATAGCGTGTTTAAGGTGTTTAATCGGTTCGTCGTCGACGTGATGGATCACGCTGTTCTTCGTACAGAGCGCGTAGCCGATGACGGTGCTAAGTTTTGGTACTTGCCTGGTGATGATCATCCACCCATAACACGGTCTGGTGGACTGGACTCTCGGGCTTTTTTTCTGATGTGTTTTAAGGCTTTTTGTACGGTTTTCAGCCAACGGGACACGGCATCGATTGGGACCATCGACACCACACACCTCATGATGATCGCCTCGTCCATGGCGGGGCACCGGATCCTGCCGGAGGTCTATGATGAGCTGAAGGCCGACCCGGGGGTGCTCTTCCATGGACGCCACACCGACACGTTTCCCTTCGCGTTCCGCATTCCGTCGTCGTTCGATTCCCGAAGGCGCAACGCTTCTAATATGTGTGCAGTACAGGATCCCGACGACGATTGGACCTATTTTACCGATGTAAAGAGAACCACGGATAATCAACTAAAAAAGATGGTAACCGGCTTGAGTCACCTTGGCGCAATTCGCCGCGGTGTCAATGAAGCCAGGGTTATGTTGGGGAATGCGACGGTGGGGAATAACGCAACTCCCATCATCAAAGAGTTCTTCCCTAAAGCTGGAACAGACGAACAACAGGAACAGGGCAAGGTTATGTTTTCTCGTTTTGGTGAGGGTCACATGACAAACATATTGCGAAGTTCCGCAAGAACACTTCCGTACATCGCCCTCGATCCGGCAGCTGTCACTCCCCCTCCCACCATTGCAGCGTTTTTACCCTATGACAGAAGAATGGGGGGCTTAGCGACGAACCCACACGGTGGCAGAGCAAATATGCTAAACTCCATGTTGGTTCGTGATCCCACGTTTTCGGTGTCGGCCGACAATATATTTGATCCGACAAACGCGAAGGTAGTTTGTATGGGTCTTCCCGCCGGCGGGGTTCGTGCCCTCCATACGCCGTCCACGTCGCTTACCAACGTCACCATCCGCGCCGGGGAGCCATCCTCACTTTCCGATACGTTCGCAAGAGATGATAGCTTATTAAAAGTCAGCTTAACCAAGATCGATCCTCTTTTGCCCGATGTCACATATTCGGATGTCGAGTTCTTTTATGATCCGCGGTTGTGGGTAGCCGCGGACGGGTTTGATGAGTGCATCAGTGACATCCCCCTCATTTCCCAGCTACACAAGGTGAAGTTTATGCGCGCTGTGGTCGACGCCACCGGAGAAGTCAGAGTTGAGAAGACGTACGTTGGGGGAGGACCTGAGGAGGACGCGTACCAAGAAGGTATTGGTTTTGATGCTGGAGGCTCGCTGGCGAATACGTCCGCGTTGGTGGCGAAACAGATCGCTTACGTTACTGCCAGAAGCGATCTGTTACGTCTTTACACATCGTTGGTCGGTGGGTTAGAGTTGGGCGAAGAGAGTTTTCACATTGAGGAGGGTCTCATGGATCAAAGGATCGATTCGCACATGACAGTCGGTGATTATCTCTCTCATGATATAATTCCTCCCATCCCAGCCATCAACGATTTTCAGTTTCCTGATATGGGAACCGCCCCCAGTTTTGAGGGGATGAGCGATTGGGCTGAACAACCTTACGGAGATTTCGGAACGTTTAGGATAAAATCGTTATCTGGGTTGGTACTATCAAACCCAGATATTTCCCCTTCGTCGCTCGTTTATTCGCAACAGTTTTTAAGCTCGTTGTTGTTTAAACCACACACTGCTCGGGCAGAGATGCTCTTTCCCAAGAGGTTCGATGGCGTGCTTTTCTTTTTGGTCGATCCAGACATGTTCTTGGTACGAACCTTCGATGCCATGGAGGACATTGCCGAGATGACGAGAACTTATTTGGAAGTGGCGGATCTAGCGTTAGAGTATCCCGGCGAATCTGGCGAATATTACGTGATTAAAAGTGGTAACAACGAGGATGCAGCGGGGGTCATAGAACTAACAGTTTCGTTAACGCCCGCCTCATCGACCTTCAGCTCCGCCTGTCCTGGCACCGTCATGCTTGAGGAGTTGGTATGAGCTTATTAGAAAGCATCTCGTCTAAAACGCTTCAACTGATAGACGTACCCGAACCCACAAATTATAGGGTTAAGTTTACACAATTTGGTTATGATATTGCTGAGGCTTTACGTGACAGGGCCGGTACAACGCAGGTCGATGTGATGTTTGATCGAGTTTGTGACACTACGGAGTTCCACGCCGTCGGCGCGCCGGTGTATGACCTGGATGCGGAAGGTTTGGACGCAGACGGTGATTGGAAGGGGGTGGTGCTCCGCGCGCTTGAATCCGGCGACTTCGTTGACGAAACAGTGATGTTCCATAATTTTGCAAACATAGTGTTTCAAGATTATTTTGTTGCCGAAAGAGCCTCTGACCTTGTTGACACAGTTTCAGAAGGTATCAATGTTGATCTGGAAAATCTGAGCCCAGTTGATGGTGCTAGCGCCATCTTGGCTGTCTTTACCGGTGGGGATGCTTCGATTGGCACAAGCGTTTCGGATGAAATGTTAAGTGCTGTGTTACAGCAAAAGGAAATCCTCGAATCGTTAGAACTAGTGGGTGTTGAACCGGGTATGGATTATTGGGCCGCCATGGCAGGTATTCAGCACATTAATACCGTCGATGGGCTTGTGATTCACGACGTCGCTCGGGCCACAGCAAAAAACGTTTTTGGTACGTTTAGCGGTAATATATCTTACCATTTTGATGCGTATAGTATGCATCAGGCGAGCCAAATAACCGATGAGCAACCCGGCACGTTATCGACCCACTTTTGGGAATATGAACTTGCTCCCATTGGTCAAAGCATAATACCCCAATCGTATAAGATGGGTGAAGCGATTGTTGTGGGTTATCTCATAGAAAAAACAGAATTGACTGAGGACGGTTCACTGGGCGAAACATCCACATTTTTCATTGCTCAAGACGCGGATTTGATTGATCTTACTGGTGAGGCAGTTAATTTTGTGGACAGTGATGTTAAGATCGCGACCACCTATGCGTACGCAACATCTACCATCGCGGTTGCAAGGATACCGAGCATCCAGGTCGACAACGACGACACTGTTCAGGATGTTGATATTGTCATGAAATCCCGCGTTCAAACAGCGATTATTACTACTGGGGTTGGGTATCCACCACCTCCCACGGACATTGTGTTTTCGTATGACGCTAGCGCAAATAAGCTGTATTTCACTTGGAGTTTTGGTCAGAATGATATTAACACAACGAGGTTTCAGATATTTAGAAGGGACAACATTAAACAACCTTTTTCGTTAATCAGGCAATACGATTTTAGCGATGGGACTGGGCAGGCTTTTGAAGATATCGACTTTGGTTTGGACGTGAAGCTTGACCAACCGATATTTTATTACATCGATGAAGAGTTTGTTGAGGGTAGAGAGTACATATACGCTTTGTGTTCAATTAGTTTGGATGGTGCATCTTCACCGTATTCTAACCAGTATCTCGTGAATTATGACAGGTCAACGGGGTATCTCAACGTTAAGCAGCTTTCTGTGGGCGGTGCACCAAAACCGTATCCCAACTTTTACTTGGAACAGGATTTAACCAAAAACGTTGGCAAGGTTAGTGATGTGTCTAGCCTAAAACTTTATTTCACGCCAGAGGTTTACAACGTTACTAAAAACACTTTTGATGAGATCACGGGCGATGCCGAAGACACCGTATACATGGAGTTTCTCAAGGAATCCGGTCCGTTAACCGATACTGGCAAATATTTTTTGGAAGTTACAGAGTTGGGAGCGTTTCAGCAAGCGATAGCAAGCATAGCGCTTGCATCTGATGATGTAGAGGATCCCGACACTGGTGAGAGGATCCAGGGATTGATCTTGGATCCGACTTCTGTTATTGATATTTAAACGCAGGCGTCTTTGTGTATATTTATGAATTGAGGTTTATATGGGAATTTTAGACAATGCTACGAATAACATTATCGTTGATGCTGTTTTAACCGACATAGGAAGAATGGCGTTGGCGAGAAACGATGGGTCTTTTGCAATATCTAGGTTCGCTCTTGGCGATGATGAAGTTGATTACGGTAACATCACCCAGTACGGTCGCACCGTCGGGAAGGAACTCATTCAGAAGCTGACCCCCGTGTTTGAAGCCAACACTGATTCCGGGATCGCTCTTAGGCACCAGCTTGTTACGCTAAGGATACCAGACCTTGATCGGGTACCCATTATCACGATTGAAGGTAGCAATATCACTGCTGCAACCACGGCTAATCCAACAACCATCCTTGCCGTTACAAAAAACAAGGTCCAGCGTGTAACGTTGACACAGACAATCATCAACGAAAACATTGTGCCTCAACAGCTTGTTGATAGCAACGTGGTGATACAGGTTGATAATCGGTTTATAACAATCAATAACGCACGACCGGCATTTGTCGATACAAACAACCGAGCAACTTATAACGTTGTTCGTGGTAAGGCAACAAGGACCTCGACAAAAGGGGGTGCGGTGTATGATATCAACGTACGTGCCAAGGGGATTGCTGATTCGATGTTTACGACGTTTGGAGACCCTAGTGATAAGACAAATATTACCACGTTCATGACAGTTACAGGTACCTCCAGCGGCACGCGGACGAACATACAAGTAAATATTTCAAAGACTTAGACACACCAGGATGAAGAATGCCAACTAAGAAAACACTGTCACCTTCAGATGTGACAAACAAGCAATCGTTTTTGAACCAGCTTGTGGACATCATTCAAGAAGATGTTTCTGGATCATCAACCAGAAAAACTTATTCTAATTTTATTACCGGTACAACCGCGGGCCCTGGCGTAACGTCGTCTTTGTTTCAAACTGTGTTTGACCAGAGCTACGCGTTACAGACTTCAAACGCTATTGTTGACATGACGATAGGTTTGCGATCAGGATCAGACTTGGTCGCTACAGCATCTACCGGAGAGGATTCTGCTGGAAAGGTTTTGTTTTCGTCACAAAGCCTTATGATGCGCGAGAAGATGAGGAATTATTCTCAGTATGCGCAGCTGCTCATGGGTGATGCAACAGAAACGTTTTACGCACCGTTTGGAAGCACAACATCTGCTGAGAAGATAGATACAGCGCTTTTTCTCAATTTTAGGCGATTGTTTTCTCGTGATCAGATCAAGCGTGAAACGTTTGCAATGAGGTTTTACCAAACGGGGGTTTTGGATGGTAGCGCTAATGATGCAGCGGTAAATGTGGCCATCATAAACGGTTTAACGGGTACAAACTTAAACAGGACGACGACCTCAGGATCTGTTGTCTTTACAGACGTGGGTTCTGCGGCAAACCAATTACAGAGCTTTGGTGGTGCCGTAGGAAACATCGTAGATTCCGGTGACACGACAAGGGAAGTTGGTCTGATGTTTTATGACATGGGCATCGGCGTGTTTGACCTCTCTAGAATTTGCATGACCGATCAACACATGTCGGGTGTTATTGACACTGTTGGTGACGCGAATGATGCAAGTTCTGGGGCTGGTAAGATGGTTCTCGGAAGCGCCACAGGAAACCCTTCGGCTTTGTTTAGTCCCGACCTGCTTGTTTCGGCCTCCATCGACGGCATTCTTAATCACATAGCGTCAACGAGATTTTCGAGCGGTTCCATCACGGCAACAACGTTCCAAAACCAGACCCAGATCAACTCAACACTAATCTTCTGTCGAGCGGGAATAAACGAATTCAACTATTCTTCAAATCCAACGTTCACTGATGCAAACGGTCAGATCGTTGTGTTGACACCAAACACAAATGAAAAGACGTTTTCATTCATCACAACAATCGGTTTATTTGATGCGAGCAGTAAACTTCTTGCTGTTGCGAAACTTTCGAGGCCTGTTGAGAAAAACGACACAAGGGATCTTACGTTTAGGGTTCGCCTCGACTTCTAAGGTGGGGGACCTGTGGCAATCCTAAAATTCGATAAAAAGTCAGATTTTGTTAACCGGTTTACGCTACACCCCAGCAGATCGTTTACCAGTGCCAGTGACGGTTCTGTAACCGGTTCAATCAAACTTACGCAGTTTCCTGTCAGGACTCGCGTCGACCTTGATGATAGTTCCACGTTTCAACAAGGTACCCGTCACTCGCTCAGGAGTGATCAGTACGTTCAAGATGGTTCGACAGCTTTCGACGAAATTGGAGCAGTTACCAAGTATGTATGGAATGTATGGTGGTTACAGACCTTCGTAAGTGAATCGATATTCGGTGGGGACGGCGGCACTGGCGGCGACGGTGGTGATTGGGCATATTCGGCGGATGCGGTCATGGCAGATGTGCGCAACGTACCGATATTTGGCCCAGATAAAAAAACGTTTGAGATAACAAGGTTCACTCCCTATCTTGAAACGGTTACGTTAGACACCACGGCCGGCATACCTACCAGTCTTTCAATTTCGAGCACCGGTTCCTATCGTAAGAACACAATCAGGAAACACTTGTTTCGAGATAACACGGGTACATTCCGTAAGTGCGATTGGGCCTACTCGAACGCGCACACGATCAATTTCTTTACCGCGTCTAGCGTTGAGTCCAGTTGCGCAGTCATCTATCCGGATCCCACAGGGTCGACGGGCACAGCGAACTATCGGCCGGATTCGGGTTTCACGTTTGAGTTCTACATCAACCCAAGATACACAACCGACGGTGACGCGGAAGAGTTCCACGCGGGAACCATCCTCCATTACTCGAGCGCTTACGCCTTAAGCTTGGTTTCTGGTTCTAGTAGGGCGCTTGACGGTCGACCAGACGGTTTTAGGTTGTTGTTACAGCTTAGCTCTAGCGCAGATGCAACGCCGTCATCAATTACCATTGGTTCACAACCTTCCGGCTGGGACAAACGGATGGTGTACTCAAGCAGCGACAATTCCCTTACCAAAGGTAAGTGGCATCATTGTGCTGTAAGATGGGGAGGGTTAAACGTTCAGGAGGGCACTGGCAGTTTTGTGATTGATGGTGTGGTGGATTCTGAGTTCGTCATACCGAGCGCATCGATTACTGCACCACCGGGCCAAACTGCGTATGTTGGGTTTGCTGCTAATACCGAAGATGCCAACGCTCTTTTTTTTGGGAACTATTATGAAGCGGCGAATACCGGATCCAGTGACTCTACCAAGGATGCTCGTGTTGCCAGGTTCTTCAATTCGAAGGCTGTGACAGACGAGGGCGTAATGGAAGTTCAAGGTGCGGCAGGAGCGCTTGCAGGTGATCCAGTTGCATATGGATTTACACACAAACTAAATGCAGAGTTACACGAGCTCAGGATATTCAAAGAATACCGTGATATTAACCAGATCGGTGATTTTAGAAGTGTAGGTTTTGGCGAATCGCAGTTTGCCACTGAGAAATCAGGATCACTTGCGTTATACGTTCCCCCGTTTTTCATCATGGAGGCACCAGACAACAAGATTTTTTTCAGACCCTTCAAACTGTCAACTCCGGTACGGGCTCAACGTACACCTTATCAGATAACGATGTCGTTTAACAACGAGGGGTTTGTGTTAAACCACTCAAACTTCTTTAGAGACTTTGTAACGAAAAGGTACCCACGGTTTTTTAACCTCACGGGATCCACAAGTTTAACAGTCGATGGCAGGCATGCTAATGATCAGTTACGCGACGATCCTGCAATGAACGCCAGAAACTTTTTGATCCTTCCCAACGACAATGGGAGTTTCTCACCAGACTACACTCTTTTGAAAACAGGAACCTTTACGCTACAACCTACAACAGCAAGCTTGCTTCGTAGGTTCGTTAATGATCGCTCAGTGACAGATTTGTCAGTCATCTCATTAAATCGTATGTTAGGTGGACGTTATCCTAAGAGACGAGGTGGATTTGCCCCCGAGGGTTCCCTGTATGAACCGGCTTATCCTGAGGTTAATGCTGCGGGTGAGTTTACTCCAGCGTTTTGGTCCGTCTGGAGATTTGATGAAAGCATAGATGAGGCCGGTGATTGGGACGCTGTGCTAGAGAGCAAACGTGTTATTGATCCGGCATGGGTTGATAACATGCTCGAATCTAATTCACCCTCCACACCTGCAGAACTCAGCCCTAGGTTTTACGTATTCGAAGCTACGGGAGATGAGTCTTCAAACCAAGCTGTGTTCTTTAACGTGTCTAACGTTTTTTACGGTAAGGGAATCAAGCCTGGAACTGTCACAGTCAGCGATACAAACGTAATGGGAAGCAACAACAAGATCTCTATTGTGCTTAAGGATGATGGGTTTGGGAGTCTTTACAGAGCAAACTCACCAACGCCCAATAAACTACATTCCGTTGGTAACGTATTTTACAACAATGGGATCATCGCAATAAAATCGCCCCATCTGTTCCAATTTGGGAGTGGCAGTTTCAGCATAGATTTTCAAGGCACACAGGATGTGTTTAACAGGGAAATATTGGTTGAGGCACCCAAAAACCTCTTGAACACCTCATCTAATCCAACGTTCCAGAAGTTGGCACCGACTGATGATGCAAACGAAACTGCAGATGAATTTGTTTACATTACAACAGTTTTGTTACATGACGAAGATATGAACGTGATTGGAAGGGCAACGGTAGCAGATCCGATCGTGAAAAGAACGACAGATGCTATTACATTTAGATTGAAAAAGGATTTCTAGTGATTCTAGCGTTGGATATTTCCACGTCGATGACCGGGTTTGCCATCGTTGATCGGGATGGTGTGGTTCGCGTTCACGGTTGTGTAGATCTAAGGAAAGAGAAATCTTTCGTTGCGAAGGTCAACATTGCAAAAACGGAGATTCTCTTGGCCACAGGGGGTTATGCAATCGAAACGTTGGCAGTGGAAAAGAACTTGCAGGCGTTTAGGAGGGGTTTCTCATCAGCGTCCACACTAGACTCACTTGCAAGATTCAACGGTGCGCTTTCGTATGCGGTTGCTTCGACGGTGTGTGCCCCTCTCTTCAACCTCGATGTTAACGAAGTTCGTCGTAAGCTTGGGATCAAGATACAAAAAGAGAAAATCTGTGGGTTACCCACCAAAGAACAGGTTAAACGAGGCCTGGATGGGTTGTTGGCTGAATCAGGACAA